>JAEEGL010374456.1_pt1 | contig 173727 bp, 157 predicted proteins | sample 9134231 | NCBI WGS metagenome assembly JAEEGL01 (sample SAMN16246548, study PRJNA631951) | gut metagenome | biome: gut microbiome; feature: rumen; material: fiber-attached | host: Bos | place: Iran: Karaj | collected 2018-10 | reverse complement strand
TTAGCATTAACAGTCAAAGCGCTTTTCCATGGCTTTTTATTTTGCCAAACTATTTTATCTTTTTTCTTAGTACCTGAAATTTTCTTTTTCTTTGGTGTTAAAGCCATAATGATATACTCCCTTTTCTTAAATATCAATATCCCTGTAATTTAACAGATATTTAATTTTACCGTGGGGGGGGGTAAAAGTCAAGAGGTGAGGGCATTGTAGTTAATTATATTGCAATTTTTTAATAAAAATTCATATAATTCCCCAGTTACATAATAAAAAGAGACAGCTTTTGCTGTCTCGACTTGAAATGGGAGTATTTCTTTTTTAGGATTAGAAGAATTTTATAAAATCATTTTCGGTTGATAAGAAAAATTAAAGTAAGGAAGTAACTCGCTTCCTTTAATTTGGACATGTTGAGATTGTATACTCTGAAAATTCATAATCTTAGTAATTTTAAAGGTTATATTTTCTCTCTTTTTAACCTCTGTATAATATTAAAAAAAATATAAAATTCTCAAATGATAGTACTAATTTACTATTTTCTAATATATATTTATGTATAATCTTTCGTCATTAACAATTTTTTCAAAATTAATAATGCTTCTTAATTCATTTTCTTCCATAATTTCGGAATATATATAATTAGTAGCTGCAGATGTTTGAGTATTATCAGGCGTAATATTTTTTAATGTTTTTATATATTTAATATCGTCAACTAACAGTGCCAGATTAAAATTCTTTCCCTCAGTAATAATCAATTTGCTGCTTTCATTATAGGTAGAGGATTGATTGTGTAAAAATTTTTTTAAATCCAAAACAAGAAGAAAATCCCCTTTTATGTTAATAATTCCTGTTATAAAATCTTCTGTGTAAGGTAATTTTGTAATATTTAAACGTTTTGTCGAAATAAGTTCTTTTACGTATTTAAGGTCTAAATAATAACTTTGATTATCAAGATTAAATAAAACGTATTGATTTATGGAATTAACATTGACGGGAAACGAAAATGACTCTTGATTAATTTTATGTTGATGTGACCTTAATTTTAGTATTTGCAATGATTTTTCGTCTTTAGGAAATAAAGCCGAATAATCAACATTATTATCAACGGATTGTTTTTGAGAAATAATATTGTTTAAGGCTTTAATGTCAATAATATTAATAGTTTTTCCGTCATTTTTATATATGGCATTTAATATAGAATTTTCTGCATCATAAGGAATTTTTTGTATTTCCTCTTCTTCAAATTGCAGAACATTTTCTATTTTTTCAGTATGAATAGCGAAACAATTTTCACCTTCAACAGCAATAATCATTTGGTTATTGATTGAGAAGGAAGGAGTTTCAAATCCTAAAAACGGGCATAAATCAACAGCTTTAATTACAAGGCTGTTATAATTAAACATTCCTATAATTCCTTTTGGAGTTTTTTCGGCAATTTCAATCTCGGGAATATTTATAATTTCCAGTACATTTTTAATATTAATTGCATATTGTTTTTCTTTTATGGTAAAAACAATGTAATTATTGTGTAAATTGCTTGCTGTAGTTATATTTGCTGATGTTTGTATAGGAAAATTATTGTTCATTTTTAATTAAACCTTTATAATAATTATACTATATATTAATGATTATAAAATCCAAGAAATGGACTATAATTATTTTATTAAAAGGAGTATATTATGGCAGGACGAGATATAAGTATAGTAAACAGATTAGCAAAGAAAAATATAATAGATACAATAATACTTGGTATTGTAACCATTTTGATAGTTGCTATTGTAATATTTATAGAAAATAAGACAGTAATGATAGTATCCGCAATTGCAACGTTATTGTTTTATTATGTACAATACCAATTATCAAAAAATGACCTTTTAAAATCCATAGATAAATTAATTGATAATGAATTGAAAGAATTTCAAAAGATATCCGTAAAGGTATTACAATTAAGTGAAAAACAAAGACAGCTTACTCATAAATATACTGAAATGTTAAATCAAGTGGTTCAAACAACAAAGAATTTTAAAAACAGTGCAATGAAAACAAAAGAAAAAACACAAGGTTTAACAAATAAAATTCAAGAAACATATGATTCATCAGGCAGAGAAGCAAAATCATTAACTGATAATATTGCAACTATGCAGAATTTAAAGCATAAAGTACAGGTTATTGCAGAATTAATTATAGAATTAACAGACTATATTAAACAAATAGGTTCAACCGTTAATATAGTTGAAAATATATCTGAACAAACAAACATGCTTGCGTTAAATGCAGCAGTTGAGGCAGCAAGAGCAGGAGAATACGGAAAAGGTTTTGCTGTTGTTGCAGGTGAAATCAGAAAGCTTGCTGATGAATCAAAACAAGCTACAAATAAAATTACAACATTAGTTTCCGAAATTGAACAAACAACTTCATCAACAATTATGGCAACAGAAGACGGAACAAAAGAAATTGAAAACGGTGTAAAATATGCATCACATATAAGTGATAATATATCAGTTCTTGTTGATAAAATAAAAGATTTAGGTATAGATTTAGGTGATATTCTGGATTCTTCAGTTGAGCAGCAGACTATAACAAATGAAGTACTTGAAGTAATTGAAAATATGCAAAAAAGTATTACTGAAACAATTAATACTCTTGAAGAAAACATAGAGAATATCAGATCGTTCTCAGAAATATCAACAAATATAAAAGATAATATTGCAAATTAATAAGGCAGTGTTATGGAATACAATCCGGATGAATTAAATGATATATTAAATATTTTTAAAGCTGAGAGTGAAGAAATAATACAAGAGCTTAATGACGGATTTATGGCATTGGAAAAAAATCCTGAGGATAAATCACCGTTAAAAAAATTGTTTCAACTTTCGCACTCTTTAAAAGGTGCTGCAAGAATGCTCGGATTTAACAGTATTCAGGATTTAGCTCATAAACTTGAAGATATTCTTTCGTATTGGAAAAAAGAAGATGTGGTGGTTGATACCGATGCATTTGAAATTATATACGAAGCTTGTGATTTATTAACAGAATTGGTAAATAAATCGGTAGAAATAAAAACGGATTACAACAGCCCTGCTATATATACATTCCTTACAAAACTGAGTACTTTCATTATAAGAAACAGAATGATTCCTGCAAAAACTCCCGAGCTGCCGGCAAGAGACTATATGAAAGAAAAAAATATAGATATAAAAGCTATTTTGCTTGAACTTATGTTTGTTCTTGAAAAGGATGACATAAAAGAAGATATAGATGAAGTTATTTTAGTTGTTTCAGATAATATAAAACAGCTTTCTGAGATATTTGCAAATACCGAATATAATGAAATCAAGAATGAAATACAAATATTGCTTAATTATATTTCAAGTGAAAATGAACCTAAAAACGATTTTGAATTCATGAAACAAAAAATTATAGCAATAAGAAACAGTATTTATAATTTATACAAAAAATTGAATATATCTTCTGCTCCGATAAAAGAGACAACAGAAGTACCAAACCCAATTAAAACATCTGCGCCGGAACAAAACAAAATCTCCGATAAAGATAAAGAAATTATTTCCGATTTGGATTCAATATTGTCTAATTTATCATCAATTAAATACGATAAAGAAAATACCAAAAAAGTATTGCAAATTTTAAAAGGAATAGAACCTAAAACACATGATAAAAATGTATTAACAATTTTAGATAAAGTTATAAATATTTTTGAATTATTTACATCCAAAGATTTGCTTATAGGAAATGATTGCTATGTAGTAATTTTAAAAAGTATCTATTTAATAAAAAAACTCGTAGTAAAAGAACAAGAAGAAAATATAAACAACATAACATTTTTACTTCAACGTTTATCGGTTGTTGAGGATATGTTTAATGTTCCGTCTCCTCAGCCTTCTGCAGCCTTGGATGTAGATTCCTCCGCAAACATAATCACAAATGAAAATTATGCGGAAATAAAGCGAACTATAAATAATATAGACTTGCAGGAAATCAAAACTCTGCGTGTAGATACAGTAAAATTAGATAATTTAATATCCCAAACGGGCGAGTTGTTAATAAACGGTATAAAAACCAGAGAACATATAGTTGAACTTTCCAAAATAAATGCAAAGCTTATAAAGTGGAACAGTGTCAGTAAAAAGATAATTAACTACCTTAAATATCTTGAAAAGAAAGGGTTTTTTAATTATGACACCGACGACAGTTCAAGCTTGTTCTTTAAAAGAACACAAGATTTCTTTATAAATAATGCCGAAGTTATTAATGAAATAAATAATGATTTTACAAATTTGTATAATATTATTTCCGAAGATGACAATAAATTGCATCAAACGACAATGGAAATTGAAACAATAGCAAAAGGAATAAGAGTTTTGCCATTAGCTACATTATTCCATTCTTTCCCAAGAATGATAAGGGATATAGCTGTAGAAAACCATAAAAATGTTGATTTTATCATAACCGGAAGTGATACAACGGTAGATAAAAAAATTATAGAAGAAATAAAAATGCCGTTGATACATATACTAAGGAATTCGGTATCTCATGGTATAGAAACGCCGGATGACAGGGTAAAAAATAATAAACCCGATACCGGAGTTATAAAATTAATCGCTAAACAGGTCGAAAATAATGTACTTATATCAATAGAAGACGATGGATATGGCGTTAACTTAGAAAAAGTAAAAGAAACAGCAATCAGAAAAAATCTGCTTTCGGAAGAAGAAGTTGCGAATGCAACAAATGAACAATTAATGAAATTGTTATTTCTTCCGGGATTTTCAACCGAAGAATCCATAAACGAAATTTCAGGCAGAGGTGTCGGTTTGGATGTTGTTAAAACAAAAATCAATAATTTAAACGGTGATATAATGATAGATTCCGTTTTAAATAAAGGCTGCAAAGTAACAATAAGACTGCCTCTTTCAATGTCGACAATTAAAACTTTTATTATCCTTGTGAACGAACAGAAATATGCCCTGCCCGTAAATTCAATTAAATTCGTAAAACAAATAACAAAAGAAGAATTAATAAAAAGGAACGGAATAGATTGCATAATATTTGAAGAACATTCTATTCCCGTATACAGTTTATCAAGTATACTGGCAGAAAAAGAACAAGATATCGAAAATAAACAATTAACCGTTATAATCGTGGAAAATCAGGAAAATCAAGCCGCATTTATAGTTGATAAACTTTTAGGAGATGCGGAAGTATTCCATAAAAAGTTGGTTCCTCCAATTATGAGAATAAAAAATATAAGCGGATTTACAACATTATCAACAGGTGAAATCTGCTTGATAATTAATCCTTATGAACTTATAAGGAATGCAGGTTCGCCCGTACATATTTAATTATTGGTTTCAGCTTTTTCTTCGTTCGGTGAATCTTTTACATATTCATAATCAATCATATCTGCAATTTTTTGTCCCCATTCATCAATGATTGCATCATATTCTTGATTGTATGATACTAACTCGCCGATACATACTTTAATTTTTCCTTTAAGGGGAATCCAGTTATATTCTTCGCATCCTGTTATACCTATAGGAAGAATATCCGTTTTCATTTGTTTCGCAATAACGGCAAAGCCTTTATTTATTTTTTCTATTTTTCTGTTTCTTCTTATACCGCCCTGCGGGAAGATTCCTAACAGCCAAATTTTTGTTTTAAATATATTTAATGCTGTTTTAATAGTAGAAACTTCAAGCTTTTCCCTGTTTACGGCAAAACAAGCCAGACCGTCAAGCAGAAATGCCAGAATTTTATTTTCAAACAGCTCTTTCTTCCCCATATAAGCTATTGGTCTAAGGGTTGCAGCACCAGTTAAAAACGGGTCAAAGTATGAAATGTGATTTGGTGCAACAATGTAATTCTTATCTTTTGGTATATTCTCTAGTCCGATATATTCTACTTTATAAAAAATCGGCAGTATAAATTTGGGTATAAACCAACGTCCGAATTTTTGAAATCGGTGTTTCCCTTCGCTAAAATCAGATACTTCTCTCTTTGAATAGTTTTTCTTTTGCTTTTCCATAGTGTATTTCTTTCTATATCAGGAGGGAATATATTCCAGTCCCGCAAGCTCGCTTACGGCATTTGCCCATTTATCTACCAAATTTTCGTCTGTGTATGATATAGGTTTGCCTACTTTTATTTGAAAATCTTTTTTCTTTGAATTAGGGTTTTCTTTCACAATAATAGCTACAGGGAGAACATCTGCTTCCAATTTCTTTGCTATAGAAGCAAAACCCTTCATTATATTTTCCAATTTACCGTTATTGCATCTTGTTCCCTGAGGAAAAATTCCTAAATGCCAATTGGTTTTTTTAAGTGATAAAGCCGTTTTTATTGTGGAAACTTCAACTTTATCCCTGTTTACAACGAAAGCACCGCACCAATTCATAAGCACCATAGACCAGAATGTTTCAAAAAGTTGTATTTTTGCCATATATGCAATAGTCAGGTGGATTCGAGCCGCAACTAAAAATGGATCAAAACCGGTAACGTGATTTGAGGCAATTATATATTTTTTCTTTTTATCAATGTTTTCAAGCCCCTCCGTTTTTAATAAGTTGTATTTACACCTTACTATATTCATTATTACAAGATGACATGCAACATATTGAAAAATTCGTCTCCAGATGTTGAAGCTTTTAGTAGTGTTAGAAGAATATTTATTTGCCATAATTACCCGTCTGCTTTCTTTTACAAATATTATACAAGAAATAAAGAGAAAGTAATATAAAATTAACAATATGGACTAAGAGTGTATTACAAATAATATAATTAAAATAATTCTTTACAATAATAATTCTATGATTTACATGACTTGCAAATATATGATAAATTAAATATATTACAGGGTCGGGAAAAGGGATATTTATGAGATATGTGCCTTTGCATGTGCATACTGAATATAGTTTACTTGATGGCGCAATAAGAAATAAAGAATATATTAAGTTTGCCAAAGAAAATAATTTTGAGGCGGTTGCTATTACTGACCACGGGGTTATGTATGGTGCAATGGAATTATATAGACTGGGGAAAGAACATCAATTCAAAGTATTACTAGGGTGTGAATTTTATGTTCTGCATGGAGATATTACAAAAAGAGATGTCAATAACAGAGAGCTTTTTCACCTTGTATTGATTGCAAAAAACAATAAAGGATATCAAAATCTTGTAAAATTAGTAAGTATTGCGCATATAGACGGAATGTACTATAAACCGCGTATAAACAGAGAAATTTTGGAGGAGCATTCAGAAGGTCTTATTTGCCTTTCCGCATGTTTGCAGGGAGAATTAATCCAAGATGTATTAAAACATTCAAAAGAAAATGCCATAGCTACCGCAAAATGGTATAAAAAACTTTTCGGAGAAGATTACTATATAGAACTTCAAGACCATGGATTGGACGAGCAGAAGCGTTCTAATCCGCAAATTATTGAAATTGCTAAGCAGTTAGATATTCCGTTGGTAATTACAAATGACAGCCACTATTTAAAGAAAGAAGATGCTTCTTGGCATGATACACTGCTTTGTATCCAGACAAATGCACTTAAAGAAGAGGAAAACCGTTTTAAATTCCCCAATAGTGAATTTTACGTAAAAACACCGGATGAATTAAGAGAAGCATTTAAATGGCTTGATTCGGAAATATTTGAAGAAGCAATTGAAAATACTGCAAGAATTGCAGATAAATGTCACGTTATTATAGAAATGGGGAAAAATATTCTGCCATCTTTTCCGGTTCCTGCTAATCATACTATACCTTCATATTTGGGGCATCTCGTAAGAAAAGGTTTGGCTGAAAGATACGAAGAAATAACTTCTGAAATTCAAGAACGCTGTAAATACGAACTTGAAATTATAAATAAAATGGGGTTTGATGCATACTTCCTTATTGTATGGGATTTTATTAATTATGCAAAAACACACGGAGTTCCTGTAGGTCCGGGGAGAGGTTCTGCCGCAGGAAGTTTAGTTGCATATGCGCTTGGAATTACAGATCTTGACCCTATTAAACATCATTTATTCTTTGAAAGATTTTTAAACCCTGAACGTATAAGTATGCCTGATGTCGATATTGACTTTGGTGACGGACGTGAAAAAGTTATAGATTATGTAACTGAAAAATACGGGAAAGATAAAGTTTGTCAGATTATTACATTTGGCACATTATCGGCAAAAGCTGCAATAAAAGCTGTAGCAAGGGTTATGAATTTGCCGTTTGAAATTTCAAATAGAGTAAGCCAATATGTACCTCAGGAAGTCGGAATGACAATTGATAAAGCACTTGAAGTATCTCCGGATTTTAAAAAGGTATATGATGAAGATGCATTAATAAGAAAAATTATAGATGAAGCAAGGAACATAGAAGGTTTAAAACAAAATATTGGTATGCACGCAGCAGGTGTAATCATATCTCACCAACCGCTTGATGAAATTGTTCCCGTTCAATACGGAGTTAAGGATAAAAGTGTTATAACAGAATATCCTAAAGAAGACTGTGAAAAAATCGGACTTCTAAAAATGGATTTCTTGGGATTAAAAAACTTAACAATTATTACTCAAACCCTTGATATGATTAAGGAAAGACATGGAATAGATATAGATATTAACCATATTCCATTGGATGATGAATTAACATATAAAATGTTATCCGCAGGAAATACAGATGGTGTATTCCAGTTAGAATCCGCAGGCATGAAAAAACTGGTTAAGGATTTAAGACCTACCGTATTTGAAGATTTAGGCGCTTTAGTTGCACTGTTCCGTCCCGGACCGTTAGGTTCTGGTATGGCAGATGCCTTCGTAAAAAGAAAGCACGGAGAATTACCTATTAAATATGCACATCCTCTGTTGGAAGATGTACTTAAAGATACCTATGGTACTATGGTATATCAGGAACAAATCATGCAGATATTCCAAGTACTTGCGGATTATTCACTTGGAGGTGCAGATAGCGTACGCCGAATTATGGCGAAAAAACACCCTGAAGAATTAGTGAAACTGGAAGGTCCTTTTATTGAAAAATGCGTAGGAAAAGGAATGAAAGAAGCAGATGCAAAAGAACTGTTTGAACAAATAGGAAGTTTTGCAAGCTATTGCTTTAACAGATCGCATTCTGCCTGCTATGCATTTGTTGCGTATCAAACGGCATATTTAAAAGCTCATTATCCCGTTGAATATATTTGTGCTATGCTTACCAATTCTAAAGATGACCAAGCTAAAATTCAATTATATATTTCTGAAGCACAAAAATCAGGCATTAAAGTGCTTCCGCCGGATATTAACAAATCAAATTCGGAATTTACACCTGACGGAAATAATATCAGATTTGGTTTAAATTCTATAAAAGGTATAGGTGAAGCTGTTTTAAATGAAATTGAAGAGGAAAGAAAGCAAAACGGAGAATTTAAGTCAATTATTGACTTTACACAAAGAATTAATCCTCGAATAGTAAACAGAAAAGCACTGGAAAATTTGATAAAATCAGGTGCATTCTGCTGTATAGAGACAAGCAGAAAAAAATTATTTAATAATATAGATAACATTTTAAATGCGGCGGCAAAAGAAAATGAGGCAAAGGAACTCGGACAAGTAAGTTTATTTGCGGGATTGGCAGGTGATGGAGGCGGAAACAGCTATCAAATGCAGTCATTTGAATTATACGGTTCAGATGAAGAATTTTCGGACAAAGAAATTCAAGAATTTGAAAAAGATTTGCTCGGCTTCTACGTAACAAGCCATCCGTTGGAATCTATCAGAGAAAAGCTGCCCTTTCTGACAACTCATAACATAAATGATTTAGAAAATCTTCCAAATGATAGTTTTGTCACTATATGCGGATTACTAAGCTCTGTAAGACAGATTCCTACAAAAAAAGATCCTACAAAATTTTTAAAATCAGGCATTATTGAGGATTTGACAGGAGAAATAGCATTTGTTGCTTTCCAAAAAACACTTGAAAATTACAATTCTTTTATACAAGCGGAGAAAAAAGTTATTATATCCGGTAAACTTCAGAAGCGAGATGAAAACAATTTGCAAATAGTTATAGAAAGTGTAAAACCTGTAGAAAACAGCAATATTGTAACTATATCTTTTAAAAAAGATTTACCCTTTGAAACAGTCATTGCCGTAAAAGATACCCTTGTTAATTTCCGAGGAAGTGACCCTCTTGTGTTTAAAACAAAAGATGAAAAAGGTAATGAAGCAAAAATTCTTGCGTCATCAAATTTCTGGTTGAACACAAATAACGATTTGGTTCAGTCCTTAGATAAAAAATTCGGACAATATCTTGAAGTGTCAGTTAATTCGCTTGAGCAGAATTAGATGTTGAAGCTTCTGATGAAATTTTAAAATCGATATTCTTAACAAGGAACGAATATTTTTGATATGCTGTTTCGGGATTTTTCCTTGCATCATCAATTTTATCCGAGATTCTTACAAATAAATTTGCTAATTCAGGGTCAAACTGAGTTCCTGCACATCTTCCGATTTCAGATATTGCCGTTTCATGCGATAAAGCTGTCCTGTATGGTCTTGTTGATGTCATAGCATCATATGTATCTGCTATTGATATTATTCTGGCAGCTAACGGAATTTGTGTTCCCTTTAATCCGTCAGGATATCCCGTTCCGTTCCATTTTTCATGGTGGGCTTTTACCCATTCTGATATAATTTGAAGTTTTTTGATATTTATTACAATTTTCTCACCGAGAACAGGATGTGATTTCATAACAACAAATTCTTCATCTGTCAATTTACCGTTTTTACATAAAATACTTTTCGGCATTGCAATTTTACCGATATCATGAAGTAATCCGGCTATTTCAATATCTTCCATATAAGTTGTATCCAACCCAAGTTCGGATGCCATAATCATTGAATACAAAGTAACTCTTAATGAATGACCGTTTGTATATGCATCTCTGGTATCCAAAGCATTTGAAATAGCTCTTATTGTCTTATAAAACAGTTCTCTTAATTCGTTATAATATACTTTATTATTACTTGCCATAGAATATTTTGTAATACCGTTTTCTACGGCAATTTTAAGTTCTTCCGGCTCAAACGGTTTTAATATATATTGGAATAAATCACAATCGTTAATAGCGGAAACTAAAATATCCGTACCTACGTGCCCCGTTAACAGAATTTTTACAATTTCGGGATGTATTTCTCTTACTTTTTGTAAGAATTCTGTACCTTCCATTACGGGCATTTTTTGGTCACTTACAATAAGCGCGATTTTATCACCTTGTTGTTTTACTATTTCAAGTCCTTCAACACCGTTAGTTGCTGTTAATAAATTATATTTACCTCTAAATGTTCTTTTTAAAAGCTGTAGATTGTTTTCTTCATCATCTACGATTAATACCGTATATTTCTCCTCCTGTGCAAAATTCAGGACTACATCTAAGCTCTCTTTTAATTCACATGCACTCATCAACTATCACCAATAATACCACTAGCTCGACTATCGACAAATTTATATTTTTACTTTAGTACATTATAACATTATTTTACAAAAGTTAACAACTAAAATATTTATATATTAATACAATACTCCTGATTTCACATTTTAGACAATTTTTATTTATTATTTTATAATTTTTATGACAGATTAAGAAGAGAGAAGTAATGTTAAACGGTAAAAAAATTGTAGTTGTTATGCCTGCATATAATGCGGAAAAAACATTAGAAAAGACTTATAACGAAATTTATAAAGAAATAGTTGATGAAATTATATTAACGGATGATAAATCAAGCGATAATACAAAAGATTTAGCAAAAGATTTAAATATAACAACAATAGTTCACAAAGAAAACAGAGGTTACGGCGGAAATCAAAAATCCTGTTATACGGCAGCATTAAAAGCAAATGCTGATATTGTTATAATGCTTCATCCTGATTATCAATATACTCCGAAGCTTATTCCTGCAATAGCATCAATGCTGGCATTTGAAGAATTTGATGCGGTTATCGCCTCAAGAATGCTTTCAAATGCACTTGAAGGCGGCATGCCTTTATACAAATATATAGCAAATAAATTTTTAACGGCATTTGAAAACTTCTTTTTAAAACAGCATTTATCTGAATATCATACGGGATATAGAGCATTCAAAAGAAATGTCTTGGAAAATCTTCCTTTAGAAGATTGTGATGATGATTTTGTTTTTGATAATGAAATGCTGGCGCTTGTCAGATATTACGGCTATAAAATAGGTGAAGTAAGCTGTCCTACAAAATATTTTCCGGAAGCTTCCTCCATCAATTTTAGACGTTCCTGCAAATACGGTTTTGGTGTACTTGGCGTAAGTTTAAAATATTTTCTTGCATATTGCGGAATATATAAATCAAAAATATTCAAAAAAGATGCAAAAAAGCTTGATATGAACGCAGAACTTCCGTATTATCACGTAAAAAACGAGAACTAAATTTTAGTTGCCAATGATGGTGCAATTGAGATGAACTGTCTTACAAGCTCTTTATCCCATTGAATACCGGCGCCTTCTTCCAATATTGCACATGCTTTTTCGACACTTAAGCCCTTTCTGTACGGTCTATCGCTAATTAAAGCATGATATGTATCTGCAATTGCAACTATTCTTGCAGCTAATGGTATTTCTTCACCTTTTAATCCGCAAGGATAACCTTTACCGTTCCACTGTTCATGGTGATACTTAACAATAGGAATTAAATCATGTAATAAAGGATTAGGATCTAATATTTTCTCAACACCGATAGTCGGGTGTTGTTGAATGGTTTTAAATTCTTCATCCGTTAATTTTGAAGGTTTCTTCAATACATCTTCAGGAATACCAATTTTACCTACATCATGAAGCAGAGCGCCAAGCTTAATTCTTTCCACTTCTTTTTCAGGTAAATTAATAGCTTTTGCCAGTGCAACGGAATATCTTGATACTGAAGAAGAATGGTCTTTAGTATATTCGTCCTTAGCATCTATCGCACTTGCTAATGATGTAACAACTTCTATTAAATGATTTTGAGATAAAATATTTACATTTTGGAATTGTTCAACAAGAGCTTCTTCAAGGTTAATACCCAACTGAGAATGTCTCTTTGCAAGAACTGTTGCAAATGAATTTAATGCCGAATCGTCCCAGAAATCATAATCCTGAGCGGATACAATAGTTGAACGTCCGTTATTATAACCTTTGGTTTTTGATACAAGAACTGCTTGTTCGGCTAAGATTAACAACTTATCCTTATCCATTGAATCATCAGGATATGTAGCAATACCCACGGAAACCTTATTTACAGGCCCTATATCATCTACAAGACAGCATGACAGAGAATATGTTAAATATTCGGCAAAATATTTAGCTTCTTCTGAACCCATATCGCGTAATATAACAGAAATTTTATCACCGCCATATCTTGCTGCAATGTCCTGCTTCTTTATATTCTCATTAATTTTATTGGAAACTACTTTAATAACTTCATCACCTTTAGAGTGACCGAATTCTTTATTAATTTGTCCTATACCGTTAATATCAAAAATTATTACGGAAAGTTTTGATTTATTTGCTTCCGCACTGGACAAATCCTGAGATAATATTTCGTGAAATCTTCTGTGAGAGTACAAATTGGTTAAGCTATCCAAGTTAGAACTTTGGCTTACTTTATCTTTAAGCATTGAATTTTGAACAAGTAATCCTAAATTTGCGGATGCAAGTTGATATAAATTAATATGATTATTGATATTAAAGTCGCTTGTAAGTGCTACACCTATATTTTTTCCTTGTATTTGCACCGGAATAATTGTACAGGGTAATGTTGCTAAAGATGGAAGTTTTAAGAATGTGGAATTCGGATAATTTGAGATTTCTCCGGTTGAAATAGCTTTAATAATTTCATTTTCCGTATCACTCATAAATATTTTAAAATGATAAACATTTGAATTTTTATCTAAAAGTCTTATATTAATAGAATTGGATTGCTCATTTATCAAACCCAATGCTGTATATGAACAATTAACCCTGTTGATAAACAAATTATGGAATGCATTTAAGAAATCTTTCATTTTTGAACTTTGGGAAATAATTTCATTAATTTCTTTAATAAAGCCGGCATAATCTACCACGCCATACGATTTTTCATTGTGATGATTTATAATGCTGTGAGGCGCGTTAATAGATGACATCCCGCTGCCCAATACATTTATCTTTGCAACTAAACCGCTGCTTTTATCAATAGGGTTAGTTGTTATGGATTTATTGGGAGAGAGATTGTTCGTCTGTTTATATGTTTCTTTTAATTTGTTATCTTTTTGCATTAACCAATCCTGAGTACGTCCTGTTAAAATCCGTAAATTTTAAAAATTGCCAAATTGTAAAAAAGTTTTACAAAACTATATTATCACATTATTTAACTTTTTCAAAAGGGCATTATAAGGAAAAATTGATTTTAAATATTATTTATTATGATTTCTGCAGTCTTTACGGCAGCTCCCGAAGTTTGTAATTTTTTCTTAACATATTTTAAGGACTCTGTCATATTGTTTCGATACTCATCATTTTGTAAAATTTTTAAAATATTTGCAGCAACAAATTTTGAGTTTGCTTTTATCTGAATTAATTCTGGAATAATGTCTTCGTTCATTATTATATTAGGCAAACAGACTCTTTTTATGCATCTTACCATCAGATATATCATATAAAGAAGCCATGGCCCTTTATAGCTTATAATCATAGGTGTATTATAAATTGCTGCTTCAAGAGCGACGGTTCCTGATGCCAATATGAGAGCATCAGATGCTGATAATAAATCATAATTTTTATTTTTTAATACTTTAATATCAAGGTCTTTGTAATTATTTATAACTGAAGTTATTAATTCATCTTTTATATTGGGTGCTTGAGCAAGCGCAAACTGTACATTTTCTTCTTTTGATTTAATAATTCTTGCTGCATCTAAAAACATTTTAAGCAGATTTTTTATTTCAAATTTTCTTGAACCCGGAAAAATTGAAATTAATTTTTTATTTTTATCAAAATTATTTTCTTCAAACAAGCTGTCTCTGTCTTTTTTGGGAGGTATTTCATCTAATAAGGGATGTCCTACAAACTCTACATCAACACCTTTTTCTTCATACATGGCCTTTTCAAACGGGAATATTGTTAAAACCTTATTTATGTTCTTTTTAACGGTATTCAGACGCCATTTACGAGATGCCCATATTTGCGGAGGAATGTAATAAAAAAGTTTAATTCCGTATTTAGATAACACTTTAGAAAGATTTAAGTTAAAACCCCCGTAGTCAACCATTAAAACCATATCCGGCATATATTCTTCTTTAAGGTATTTCGCAATTTTTTCTCCCAGAGAAATATGCGTCATTATAATTTTCATATTAAACCCCATCGCAGACATTTTTGAATGATCGCAATAAAGTTTAACTCCTTGAGATGCAAGGTTTTCACCGCCTACAGCCTCTATTTCTATTGACGGGTTAAGTTTTTTTATTTCTTTAACCACATCTGCGGCATGCTTATCACCCGAATATTCACCTGTTATTATAAATAATTTCTTCATACAGCCATTACAATTATATTATTTTTATCAGCATATTCAATTGTTTTTTGCTTATCTACAAGTATTGTTTCATTTGCTTCAACTGCAATTAATTTTGCTTTATATTTTTTCATGTTCTTTAAAGTATTAAGTCCAAATGCCGGTATATCAAACCTTTTATCCTGTTTAGGCTTAGAAACTTTAACAATTATGGAATCACGTTTTCCCAGTTTGCAGCCTCTTTTAATACATTTATCGGTTCCTTCAATTGCTTCAATTGCCATAATCATACGGTCCTTAATTACAACTGATTGACCGATATCCAGTTCTCCCATTTCTTTTGCAATTTTATATCCGTATTCAACATCGGATAATTGAGCTTCAGTAGGTTGTATTTTGCCAAGCACACCTCTTGGTACCATAAGATTTTTTATAAAAATTGTTTGATCTAAAACCGTAATACCTATTTTAGCCAATTCTTCAACTAAAAACAGCATAATTGCATCGTCATTTAGTCTTTTCGCCTGTTTTAAAAATTCAACCGCAAGAGAATCAAATCTTGGACGTTTAACAACCAGACTTTTAGATACTTTACCTATAAAGGTTAATTGTTTTATTTGTTCTCCCAATAGTACATTTTTTATTTTTAATACTTCTCCGGGGGCAAAATCATACACTTTAGAACAATATTTTTTTAAATCGTTTCTGTTATCAGAAGACAAAGATATTGCTATTACTTCAAATCCGTTTTCTTTTGCATTTTTTGCCAGTTGGACGGGAAGCTGCCCGTTTCCTGCTATTAAGCCCTGTTTATTTTCCAATTCAATAGACACGACAAATCCTCACTCTACAAATATATTATAGAATAAAAATATAAATAATGACATTATTTTATACGAGATTTTGTTTTACAAGTTCTTTTCTGATTTTATTAAGTCCTGATTGGATAATTCTGGAAATTCTTGAAGGAGATAAGTTAAATTCTTCAGAAATTTCACGTAATTTTTTATCATTGAAAAATTTATATTCGATAAGCTCTCTCTCTCTTGCAGGAAGGTTTTTTATTGCAGCTTTAATACTGTCACTAAGTTCGGAAAAAAGAATTTTTTCTTCAGGGTTTCTTTTAAAATCTCTGATTTGAGTAGGATTATCCCCTTCCGCCATTTCGTCTACGGATAATATGGTTTTATATACAGCCTCTCTTATATTACTTTGATTTTCTTCATCAATAATGATATTTTCCTGTTGATTTTTAAGAACATACCATTTATATCTTCTTCTTACTTCATTACGAATAGCCCATTTTATAGCCGTTGAAAGATAAGATTTATTATATTTATCAGGAGGATTATTCGCACATAATTTATGTACCACCTGAGTGCCTATATTTATGAGTTCGGAAAAGTCAATTAAATGTTTGGAAGACAATTTTTTATACTCAACTTTTGCAAGAGTATCAATCAATTCCTGATAATCTTTTATGTTAAATTTTTGATTTTTAACTATTGTCTTATTTTCCGTACTCATATCCATAAAATTCTTATATAAACTATTTTACATTAAATATAAATATTTTGTACAAGGCATGACAAAAATTTATATTTTTATTTAAAATTTAAAAATTTATGAACCTGAGGAATAAGTCTCACATTGGTGTATTCATTAACAAATTTATTATATATCTCTGATACAAGATTTGCTTTTATTTTTAAAATGTCACGATTCATTTCGGGTTGTAATATTATTACAAGATTGTATTTCTTTGCCAATTCTATAGTTTTTCTTATTTCATATTCGGTTATTTCGCTGTTAAATACCACTTTAAGAAATAATTCTTTATTTTTAGCCAAAGAAATAAAATTTTCATGAAGTTTAAACATTTCAGGAAGTTTGGTGGCTGACGGAAGCTTTATATCCATAGATATTATGTCTACATAATCAATAATTTGGGTTAATTCATTGTATAAAGTTCCGTTTGTTTCCAAATAAACTTTTTTATTTATATTTGGCAGAATACACATTAAAAAATCAGCTTCCAATAGCGGTTCACCGCCTGTAAGACTAACGGAATGAATGTTATTGTGTCTATTTATTTCATTTATAAGTTCATCCTGAGTATATTCTTTTAAATTAGTTTTAAAGTTTGTATCACAATAATTACATTTTAAATTGCATTTTGAAAATCTTATAAACAGCTGGTTTACACCAATATAAGGACCTTCGCCTTGAATAGATTCAAAAATTTCATTTATTAAAACTTTATTTTGCGGCATCTCTCATATTTTTCCTTATATCATCAGCAGACATTGTCTGGAGTCTTTTATATAAATCTTTTTCTTTTTCGGTAAGGTTTTCAGGAAGTTGAATGCTGATATTAATTATAATATCTCCCTTTTTTGTTTTGGATTTGTTATATAGACCTTGTCCTGTTATTCTCAATTTTTGACCTGAAGATGTCATCGGAGGAATTTTTACATTAATAGTTTCTTTCATAATATATAAAGGGATTTCGGCACCCAGAACGGCTTCGAATGGTGTAATAGGCAGTGTACAAATTATATTCATGCCTTCTATATCATAATATTTATTCTTTTCTATATTAATAATCAGGAATAAATCGCCGTCTTTTCCTCCGTTAATACCTTTATTACCTTCTTTTTTTACTCTTACTTTTGCTCCCTGCGTTATTCCTTTCGGAATTTTTACATTGATTTTTTTCTGCATGGAAAGCTGACCTGTACCGTTACACATTGAGCAGTTGCTTCCGTTTATGAATTTTCTGCCTTCGCAATTCGGGCATGGCTGAGTATGAAGTATGTTAACTTTTCTGCTTGTTCCGTTTATGGCTTCGAAGCAGGAAATTGTCATATCTAAATTTATGTTCTCGCCATTTACCGGAACTTTTTGTTCTTGTCTGTTTCTTGAAGTTTTTTGAGCATGAAATAAATTTTCAAGAGCATCATTTATGGATTTTGAAAATGATTCGGAGTTATTTGCGTTTGCTTTTGCTTGTTTTATAAATTCTTCATATTTATTTTTCTTTGATTGATTAATAGTTTCGTATTCTTTTTTTATTTTTTCTGCAAAAAAGCCATGAAGAATATCATATTTTTTACGGAAGTCTTTATTTTTTAATATTTCGTATGCTTCTTGTACTTCTTTAAATTTAGATTCATTCGCATTAACACCTGCAACATCAGGATGATATTTTAATACAAGTCTTTTATATGCTGCTTTTATTTCTTCGTCAGTAGCATTAAAGTTAACTTCTAATATTTTGTATAAATCTTTATTATAATAATTTGCCAAATCAACTCTCCTAATTCAATTTTACGGTAGAGTAAAAATTTTTCAAATAAATTTTACATTTATATACTTTTTTTTACATCGGCAATAAAATATACTATTATAGATATTAAATATGAAGAGGTTAGGGGGATAATATGGAATTAGATATAATAAGAGAAACCGATAAAGAAGTCGCCGAGCTTATAGAAAAAGAATTAAAAAGACAACAAACAACAATAGAATTAATAGCAAGCGAAAACTTTACATCTAAAGCTGTTATGGCTGCTTGCGGAAGTGTTTTAACAAATAAATATGCCGAAGGGAAACCCTATAAAAGATTTTACAACGGCTGTGATAATGTAGACAAAATTGAGGAACTTGCTCAAGAAAGAGCAAAAAAGTTATTTAATGCAGAGCATGCCAATGTACAGCCTCATTCCGGTGCTCAGGCAAATATGGCAGTATTTATGTATGCTGTAAAACCCGGCGATACGGTTATGGGCATGGATTTATCAAACGGCGGACATTTATCTCACGGCTCACCGGTTAATTTCTCCGGATTATATTTTAATATTGTGTCATACGGGGTAAATTCGCAAGGTGAAATTGATTATGATAATGTCAGAGAATTGGCATTGAAGCATAAACCTAAATTAATTATCTGCGGCGCCAGCAATTATTCTAAAATCATAGATTTTAAAAAATTTAGAGAAATAGCGGATGAAGTCGGTGCATTATTGCTTGCTGATATTGCTCATATTGCTGCACTTGTTGCAACAGGTGTTCATCCGAGTCCGTTCCCTTATGCCGATTTTGTTACTACAACAACACATAAAACATTAAGAGGTCCGAGAGGCGGTATTATAATGTGTAAACAAGAACATGCCGCCGGTATTGATAAAGCAGTATTCCCCGGAATTCAAGGCGGACCGTTGGAACACATTATTGCAGGGAAAGCAATAGCATTAAAAGAAGCATTGTCTGATGATTTTAAGAACTATGCAAAACAAGTTGTATTAAATGCTAAAGCACTTGCAAAATCACTTATGGATGAAGGTCTGGATATAGTGGGTAACGGTACGGATAACCATTTAATGACTTTGGATTTAAGAAAACAAAATAAAACAGGTAAAGATATTGCGAATATTCTTGAATTAGTCGGAATTACAGCTAATAAAAATACCGTTCCGAATGATCCGCAGAGTCCTTTTGTTACAAGCGGTGTAAGATTAGGCTCTCCTGCTGTTACTACAAGAGGATTTAAAGAAGAAGACATGAAGGAAATCGGTAAAATAATTGCCGAAGCGGTTAAGATATCAGGAACAGAAAATGAAGAAAAAATAAAAGAACTTCGTGCCCGTTCTTTGGCATTATGTGAAAAACACCCGTTATATAAGGATTAAATATGACATTCTTGCAACTATCAGAAGCTAATATATTAGGAGCGGTTATAGCATTTATACTGGGATTGTTTTTTGTTCCCCTTGTTATAGCATATTCCGAAAAAAAAGGATTAATGGACAATCCTAATGAAAGGAAAATCCATTCACACCCAATACCGAGACTTGGCGGAGTTGCAATATGGCTTTGTGCAATTTTATCATTTTTTGCACTTATAATAATGAGTTATTATCCTCACAGAAGACTGCTTTCAGGTCTTTTATTGGGAAGTTCTTTAATGTTTTTACTTGGCTTAATTGATGATATATACGGACTTGGCGCTAAATTTAAATTTACAATACAAATAACAATAGCATCCATAGCTTTTTGTTTGGGAGTTAAGATTACAACTGTGCTTATTCCGTTTTTTGGTTTGGTGGAATTACATCCTATATTATCATATCTCGGTACAATTGCGTGGATTGTAGGTATAAGTAATGCAGTTAATTTTATAGACGGGGTAGATGGTCTTGCGGGTTCTGTTATCACTATCAGTTCTGTTACATTAGGACTTATTGCAATATCTTTATCTCCTGCTGATACTGTAAGTGCATTAATTGCATTCATTTTAGCAGGGTCTATGATGGGATTTTTAACATATAATTTTCATCCTGCACGTATATTTATGGGAGATTCAGGAGCTTTATTCTCCGGTTTCTTACTGGCTGCTTTATCCGTTATGTATCAAATGAAAACAACTGATATAAAAATGTATGTTCCTCTTTTAATACTGGCAGTACCGATTATAGATATTACATTTTCTTCTCTTAGAAGAATATTAAAAGGTACTTCTCCGTTTGTACCTGATGCGGAGCATATTCATCATAAATTATTAAAATTCGGGTTGTCACAAAATCAGGCTGTACTGGTGCTTGTAGTTTTCTCTATTATAATGGGATGGCTCGCAACATACATTGCGGCATCCGATACAATAAAATATTTTGTATACGCAGTAATAATTTCTGCTGTTATGATTATATTAAACAGATATGCAAAAACAGGAGAAGGAAATAATGACAGTAAAAAAGATAGTTAAATACGGAACACCTTCTTTAAGAGAAAAATCAAAAGAAGTCCATAAAATATCTAAGAAAGTACAAATTTTGGTGGAAGATTTGTATGATACAATGTATGCCGCAAACGGTGTAGGACTTGCAGCTCCTCAAATAGGTGAAAATCTTAGAGTTTTTGTTATAGATGTTGGCACAGACCCTAAAACTATGAATCCGATTACTTTTATTAATCCCAAAATAATAAAAAAAGAAGGCGCAATTAATTCATATGAAGGCTGTTTGAGTTTTCCCGATGCATATACAAATGTAAGGAGATATAAATCGGTAAAAGTAAAAGCATTAAATATAAAAGGCAAGCCGTTTGTTATGGAAATAAATGACGGTTCTCTCTTGGCAAGAGCAATTCAACATGAATTTGACCATCTTGACGGTATTTTATTTATTGACCATTGCAGAAATCGTTTTGATGCGGACAGAGTTCTTACAGAAAAAGGGCTTGCACCTGTAGATTCGAAATATTTACTTGAAGAAAAAGAACTAGAGGAAGAAATACAAAAAAATCCTCCTGCGGAGGAAAACAATTGATAAATGTTGTATATATGGCAACACCTGATATTGCCGTTAAAAGTTTGGAAGAATTACATAACAATTCAGGAATTAACGTACAGGCAGTAATAACACAGCCGGATAGACCAAAAGGAAGAGGAAATAAATTGACTCCTCCCCCTGTTAAAGTGTTTGCAACAGAACATGGGATAGAATGTATTCAAACTGAACGAATTAGCAAGGACTCTGAACTAATTGCTAAATTAAAAAGTTTAAAACCTGACTTTTTTGTTACGTTTGCATTTGGGCAAATTCTTTCTCAGGAAGTGTTGGATATTCCAAAGTTTGCCACAATTAATTTGCATGCTTCTCTTTTACCGAAATACAGAGGAGCGAATCCTATTCAACGCTGTATATATAACGGAGATACAAAAACAGGTATAACAACTATGCTCACGGTTCTTGAGCTTGATGCGGGAGATATATGTGAGACTCAAGAAATAAATATTGGTGAAAATATGACGGATGTTGAATTAAAGCAAATAATTTGTGATAAAGCACCTAAACTTATTTGTTCAACATTACAAGGATTATATTTGGGAAATTTAAAACCGAAAAAACAAGATGAAAACGGTGTAAGTATTGCTAAAAAATTTACAAAGCAAGACGGCGCCATTCTATGGGAAAATAATGCATGTAATATTCATAATCAAGTTCGTTCTATGGTAGATTTTCCCTGTGCATTTACTATTTGCAATGGAAAACTGCTAAAAATAATTGAGACAAAGCTTACACATCATAAAGAAAATAAAGCTGCAGCAACTATTGTGAATGTTACAAAAGAAGGTATTGAAGTTTGTACCGGAAACGGTGAGTGTATCCTGATTACAAAGGTAAAACCTGAAAGCAAAGGAGTAATGAATGCTTATGATTTTGCTAACGGTGCAAAAATAAAAAAAGATATGAAATTAGGTGAATAATATGAAACAGCGTGGAATTAGAGGTGCTATAACAGTAGAAAATGATACGATCGCATCGGTAAAAGATGCTGTAATTACTCTTATTACTGAAATACAGAATAAAAATAATTTCAAAAATGAGGATATTTCACACGTAATATTTACTTTTACAAAGGATATCAAATGTGTTTATCCTGCGAAAATTGCAAGAGAAGAATTTGCTGACTGGAAATATGTTCCGATGGTATGTTTTAATGAAATGGATATTGAAAATTCTTTAAAAAAATGTTTAAGAATACTGATAGTTATAAATACCGACCTTGCACAAAAAGATATAAAACATGTATATTTAAGAGGTGCAGCCAAATTGAGAGAAGATTTAAAATAAATAATGAAAATATTAATAGTAGGAAATAATTTAAATTCAATTTTACTTGCTCAATATATCAAATTACATAATAATGTACATGATATATTCGTTACGGATGAAGATACATCAAAAAACGAATACTATACAGCTGTTAATATATCCGAAAACGATATTCAATCTTTATCTGACTTTGTAAAATACAATCAAATAGAATTTACAATTGTAACTTCTTCAATTTCAATTATTAACGGAATTGCCGATGTATTTAAAAAAGAAGGCTTTATAATATTTGCTCCGCCCGCAGAAGCTTCAAGAATAACCTTCTTTAACAGTATTGCAAAAAAGATAATGTATAAATTGAAGATAAATACTCCCAAATTCGGCATTTTCGACAGAGAAAATCTGGCAACCGAATATATAAGAAATTCAAAATTTCCGATTGTTATAGAAAATGATTTTACTCTGCTATATAGAGAATGTAATGTATATGACAGATTCAGCAAAGCGAAACTGGGGTTGCAAAAAATATTTGACAATAATAATGAAAAAATAGTTATAGAAAATTATATAGATTCCGAACCTTTATACATTTATTTTATTACAGACGGATTTAATGCATTGCCGTTAATTACGTTGCAGAGAAGTTCAGGCTGTAAATATACCACAGTATTGGCTCCGAGTGAAAAAATTTCGGATAATATAATTATAAATATTCTTCGCAGTGCTATATATCCTTTGCTTGATGATATTATAAAATACGCAGGTAATTATTCAGGAATTCTCGGACTAAAAATTAAAATTTATAATAATCATTTCTATATTTTAGAATTCTATAACAGTTTTCAGTATTACGATTTCCAAGCATTTTTATCCTTGATAGATGATGATCTTTTAAGTTTATTGTATGATGCTGCAAAAGGGGGTTTGTGTGATAACCATAAATATGTTAACCTGAACGGCAAATATTCATACACGATTGCGGTTGATAAATCTTGTATAGATGAAAACAGAACGGAAAATGATTATATAGAAAGTGAAGATACTCAAAAAATAATATTTACAAATACTGCATTAACCAAAAATTATGCAAAAAAAGATTTGCTTGAATATATTGAAACGGAATGCAACTCTGAAATATATGAAGAAATAAAAAGGAATGATGAAAAATGCACAATGAGGATATAAAGCAGGATAAAAAATTTTTAAGACAATGTGCATGCTGTAAAAAATATAAAAATAAATCTGATTTAATACGCATTACAAAAGATTATAAGACAGGTGAAACTGTCATAAATAATGAAAATGAAATTAACGGTCGTTCCGTATATATATGTAAGGAAGCAGATTGTATTAGCACCGCAATAAAAAAGAAGAAAATAGAATATGCACTAAAAACAGTTTTATCTGAAAATGTTAAGAAGAAACTGGCTACTGTACTTCCGAAATAAATTGTGTTACAACTATTATATGGTTGTATAAAAATGGGAAAATATAATGACTGTTGAAAATAAAAGAGTATATGAACTTGCAAAAGAATTCGGTATGTCAAATAAAGACTTCATCGAATATTTAGATACGAAACTGGATATAAAAGTAAAATCACATTCAAGTAATTTACTTCCTGCTCAAATAGATAAAATAAAAGCATCTTTTTCAAAAAATAATGATGCTGAGCCGGCCAAAAAACCTAAAGCATTTATTATTAAAAAAGCAAAGCCGGCTCCAAGCAGTGAAGAAACTCCAAAAGAAGAAGTAAAAGAAGAAAAATCCTCCCATAAAAAAGAAACTGTACAACCTGTAAAAAAAGCTGCAGCAGGGAAACAACAAGAACAAAAATCAGAAAAAAAAGAAACAGTCAAAGAAACAGAACCAATAAACAGTAAATCAGAAGAGCAAACAAAACCTGAAGAAACTGATGCTCCTAAAATACGTTCGTTATTGGAATATAATAATAGAAACAGCCAAAAACGCAGACAAGAAATGTTTGCTAATAAGCAGCGTGCAGAAAAAGCGGAAGCAGAAAAGAATACAGAAACAAAAAAAGATTTTAAATCAGCAAGACCTGTTCAAAAAACAGAACAAAACAGACAAGACAGAAATGATAAAAGACCTGCTTTTGATAAGACAAGAGGCGAAAGAAAACCGGAACAACAAAAAGAAAGATTTGAACGTCCAGAAAGACCGCAAGGTCCTAAAAAACCATTACAGCATCATATAATCCCTCAAGATATATATGACGGTAAGTCATCGCCAAATTCTTCTTTCAAGAAAAAAGGACAAAAAGATAAGAAAAAACAGTATAAAAATAAAGAAGAGGAACAAGAATTAATCAGCTTGGAAAAAGCAATTTCGCAAAAACATAAGAAAAAATCAAAAGATAATGAGAATACGGAAGTAGTTACACAAGTTGTCATAAATGAACCTATAACGGTGGGTGAATTAGCAGATAAAATTAAAAAGTCGCCTGCTGAAATTGTTAAATTCCTTATGATGCAAGGTGTTTTAACAACCGTTAATGAAGTTATTTCAATTGAAACTCAAAAAAAGATTTGTGAAAACTTTGAGCTTGAAGTTCTTGAAGAAGATTTAAATGCATACATAGAACAAGAACTTGAAAAAGAAGAAAAAGAAAATGCAATTAAAAATGTAGATGAGTCTTTATTAGAGCATAGAGCTCCGGTTGTAAGTATTATGGGACACGTTGACCATGGTAAGACAACCTTATTGGATTCAATAAGAGCTTCAAAACATAAAATTGTTGCAACGGAAGTCGGCGGTATTACTCAGTCAATAGGTGCATATACTGTTTATCTTGAAGATAATAAAGATAAAAAGATTGTATTTATTGATACTCCGGGGCACGAAGCCTTTACGGAAATGAGAGCAAGGGGTGCTAAAGCTACTGATATTGCAATTCTTGTTGTTGCTGCTGATGACGGTATCATGCCTCAAACCATAGAAGCTATTAATCATGCTAAAGCAGCTGAAGTTCCTATTATTGTTGCTGTTAATAAAATTGATAAACCGGAAGCCGATCCTGATAAAATAATGCAGCAATTAACCGAATACGGACTGGTTCCCGAAGAATGGGGCGGTGAAACGATTTGCGTTAAAGTAAGTGCACTTCAGGGTAAAGGTATAGATGAATTACTTGAATATATTCTGTTATTGGCAGAAGTACAAAATTTACGTGCAAATAAATCCGCAATGGCATCAGGTGTAATAATTGAAGCAAAATTAGATAAAGGAAAAGGTCCTGTCGCTACTCTGTTGGTTCAAAACGGTACACTTCATACGGGTGATTGTTTTGTAGTCGGCAATGTATGCGGTAAAGTAAGAGCATTATTATCAGATTCCGGAGAACGTATTAAAGAAGCAGGTCCGTCAACTCCTGTTGAAATACTTGGTTTAACGGAAGTTCCTCAGGCGGGTGATACGTTCGAAGCCGTTGAAAATGAAAAAGTAATGAGATCTATATGGCAGGAAAGAAAAGAAAAAGAAAGAAATTCAAGATTAGACAGCTTGAAACCCGCTCATATAAGAAATGAACAAGTAGGCGGTGACGATGATAATATTAAACATTTGAACTTAATTATTAAAGCTAATACACATGGTGCAGCAGAAGCAGTATCTCAAGGGGTTTCACAGCTTGAATCAAAAGAAATCATCACGAAAATAGTTCATGTCGGAGTTGGTGATATTTCAGAAGCAGATGTTATGCTGGCAAGCGCAAGTAATGCTATTATATTGGGCTTCACAGTTAAAGAGGATGCAAATGCACAAATAGCTGCGGAAAGAGAAAATGTAACAATTAAAAAATACAATATTATCTATCAGGTTCTTGAAGATTTGGAACAAACAATGCTGAATTTGTTGCAGCCTGAAATAAAAGAAGTATATTTAGGTCAGGCAGAAGTAAGACAAATCTTTACTATCGGAAAAACAACTAAGATTGCAGGTTGTTATGTTACGGAAGGTAAGATAATCAGAAATAAAACAGCAGTTGTTGAAAGAAACGGAAAAGAAATCTTTAAAGGTCAAATTGATCAATTAAAGAGATTTAAAGATGATGTAAAAGAAGTTGCTCAAGGCTTTGAATGCGGTATTTCTTTTGATAAGTTTAATGATTTACAAGAAGGCGATATAATAAAAGTTACAACAACAGAAGAAGTTGAAAGACAGGTTTTGGTATAGGTAAGGTTGAATATGTCTTTAAGAAACGAACGTGTAAGAAAAACATTAATGAAAGAAATAGCTGATATTATTCAAAAGGAATTAAAAGATTCCAGAATACACGGTATTGTTTCTATTACCGATATAGAAATTGCTCATGACAATTCTTTTGCAAAGGTTTATTATTCCGTTTTTGCTCCTGATGCAGAAAAACAAAATACGATTAAAGCAATTACCGATAACACATCAAAAATCAGATATGAAATAGGCAAAAGAGTAAGACTTAGGTTAACACCCGAACTCAGGTTTATTCCTGATGATTCTCTGGAACGCGGTGCTAATGTATCTCAAATTATAGATAAAATATCAAGAGGCGAAATATAATTGTTCGGTTTTATAAACATAAATAAACCATCAGGAATGTCTTCTCATAAAGTCATTTCGATTTTACGAAAAATTACGGGTATAAAACAAATCGGACATGCCGGTACGCTGGACCCGATAGCTTCAGGTGTATTGCCTGTAGCAATAGGAAAAGCATCTAAATTAATTGACTATTTGCCATCGGATAAAAGCTATATTGCTGGAATGTATCTTGGATTTGAGTCGGACACATATGATACTGACGGGATTGTAAAGAAAAAGGAGTGTAAAAAAGTTACTAAAGAGCAAATAGAAAAAACTTTAGAGCAATTTAAAGGTAAAATTAAACAAATTCCGCCGGCTTTTTCGGCTGTTCATTATAACGGAAAAAGGTTATATCAATTGGCTCGTGCGGGAAACATTCCGTCTGACATACCTGAGCGTGAAATTATAATTTATGAAAATAAGCTTTTAGATTTTGATTATGAGCGTCAGATAGTTAGAATTAGTATTTCTTGTTCAAAAGGAACTTATATTCGTTCCGTTGTTAATGATTTAGGTAAGGAATTAAACACCGGTGCCGTAATGTATGAACTTATAAGAACAGAAAATGCGGGAATGAAATTATCCGAAGCTATAGAGTTAAATGATAATCTTAAAAAAGAAGATATATCAAAACATATTATAAAACCGCAGGATGTAATACCTCTTGAAAAAGTTAATTTAAATGAAGAAGAGTATAAATATGTTTTAAACGGAAATAAATTTAAAAATATGCATAATGCAAAGAAAGATATATTATTGCTAAAAGATAATACTGTCGTTGCGCTTGCGGTTGCCGATGAAGAGTTTATTCAACCAAAGAAGGTGCTTTTATGAAAGTCTTTTTAGTTCTATTTTTTATGATATTTACTGTAATACCTGCTTTTTCATTTGATTTTTATTGTCCTAACGAATATAAAATTGCGGATATAAATAACGAAAAAATCATAAACAAAATAACAGGTTTAAACTTTGCATCAAAGAAAATAACGGAAGTCATTATTGAAGGAGAATTAAAAAAAGCACTTAATTCTAAAATTTATGCTGATTTAGATATATACAATATAGACAGCATGAATAAAGGAGAGTTTAAATCATTAAAGTTAAATAGTAAAAGAATTCAATATAAAGCATTTTCTATTTCCGATTTTGAAGCTAAAACAAAATGCGGGTATAACAAAATAATTTATAAAAACAAAAGAGTATATTATCCGCATGAATTGTATTTTGACTATAAAGCAGCCATAACAAATGAAGATATAAAGCATATTTTGAATTCACAAGAATTTCAAAATAAATTAAACAGCTTTCCGATAACTGTAAAAGGTAATACCGTATTAAAAATTCATACTCCTGAAATAGAAATAAAAGGCGGAAAAATATACTATACTATTCCTGTTGAAACTCTGCTTTTAAATTTTGTAATTAATTTTAACTCTGAGCTTATTGTTAAAAATAATACAATCAGCCTTACAAATATCAGCCCTAATTCAATTTTCGGCAATATAACAAATGTAATAACAGATAAGATAAATCCTTTTAAATATGAATTGGGTTCATTAAACGGAAAATATTGTAAAATAAATATAACAAAAGCACAAATTTCTGATAATATAATAAATACGGAAGGGATTTTTATTATAAATAAAAATTATACGGAGAATAATGAGTAACTTTGCAAAAATAGTAATAATAGTTCTTTTGATTTTGTCTTTTTTCTTTGTGAAGGAAAGATACGGAGAAAACATTGCTGAACTTGCCGCAAAATTTAAAGGAGTTCCAAATGTTGAAGTACCTAAAATAATTCCTACCGAGACAAAAACTCCTGATGAAATAGTAAAAGCACCAACAGAGGTACTAAATCCCGAAGAAAATAAAAAAGAAGCAGAAAAGGTTGATATATATTTCCTTGCGTTAGATGCTAATGCAAACGGGATATATAAAAAAGTTCAAAGAGAAGTTTCAGAAGATAAAGATAAATTTGAATTTGCAATTGAAGAATTGCTAAAAGGTCCTAATTTAGTTGAGAAATCTTTAGGTGCATATAGTGAAATACCTAAAGTAACAAAACTGTTAGGAATAAAAGAAAGCGGTAATAAAATTATAATTGACTTAAGTTCTGATTTTCAGTACGGCGGAGGAACAGACAGTATATATTCCAGAATGATGCAATTGATTAAAACATCATTAGCTAATACTAAAAATCAAAAAATATATTTGTATTTGGATGGTAAACAAATAAATGAAATCGGTGGAGAAGGCATAATGATAAGTCAGCCTCTGACCGAAAAATCATTAGATTAAGGCATCATATCTTCTGACAACTTTTGTATAATATCTCGAGCTTCTTGTTCGGTGGCTTCTTCTTCGGACAACATTCTGTTTTTAAATAAATATTTATATTTTAAACTATCAAGCTCTTGTGTATCATCAGGTCTGTGGGAAGATTCATATTCATTTAATTTAATTTTTACTTCCTTGGAAGAAGAATTTACATGCCCGCTTATTTTATAGTATAGTTCGGCATTTTCTAAATCTCCCAATTTTTCAAAGCATTTTGCCGTTTTAAGATTAGTTTCATAATCTTCTAAAAGTCCTGAGGCTAACGCAAGTTTATAATATTCAATAGCAGTTGAATATTCTTGAAAACTGTAGAAAAAATCTCCCATTTCACGCTGTAATAAAGGATTTGCCGGATTCATATTATAGGCTTTCAGTACATATAATTTTGCTTCCGCTCTATCACCTGTTAATTGATTTACTTTTGATAAACCTAATAATACATCTATATTTAATGGATTATTATCATATTCTTTCAGATATAAATCACGTGCTTTGTTAATATATTCATATGCTTCATCTTGTATTGATGCGGTTTTTGCTTTCCTTAAAAGTGCTTCCGCTTCATATATATTATCTGCATATGCACAATTACACATATAAAATGCCATCAGGGATAATATTAAAATGTTTTGCAAAAATTTCTTCATAAATTAACTTAATATTAGTTACTGTACTATTATATTAATAATAACTATATGTTATAAATATTTCAAGGTTAGTTGCATGTAATTTTGGGCGATGTAACATTTATATGAACTAGAGTTGATTGGGGATTTGAAAATGAATTTTTTTACCGATAATATATATATAATTTCACTTTTTCCTTTATGGATTTGTTTTGTAATATTATCGGGAATATTTTTTAAAATAACGGAAAATAATAAAATAACCTATATTCTTAGTTTGTTGTCTTCTGTTATTGGTTTATTTTTTTCAATTGCTGCATTGATATATATAGTTACTCCTCAGCAAATGGTTATAGAACATGCCATAGAATGGCTAAGAGCCGGAGATATACATATTTCTGCCGGAACAATTGTTGATATAAATTCAGCAGTTTTGCTAATTATACTTTTTTCTGCAGCATTATTTATTCAAATATATTCCGGTAAAAAATTGGAAAACAGCAATAAATACAATGTGTTTTTTGCATTGGTTAATTTCTTATGCTTTTCTTTATCGGGATTGATTTTATCTCCTAATTTTTTCCAATTTTTTATTTTTGATATTATTTCTTTTGCTGCTCTTTGTACCTGTAATACTTTATATTTCAACAATAACAACTATCAAAAAACTATTTGGGCAAATTACACGGCAGAAATTTCATTATTTACAGGAATATTTATTTTTTCTTATATTTCAGCTTATTATATAAATGCCTTACAATCTGATTTTTTAGCATTTTCGGGGTTGGATATTTTTAATTTCCAACTTCAGGGAATTACTTATCCGAATATATACACATCCATTCTTTTACTGTTTATTTTTTATATAGCTATAAGAGTATTACTTATTCCGTTTCAGCAATTATATTATGCTCTTGTACAAAAAAGAGAATATTTGTTATACCTATTTATATTATTGATGTCTTTAATATCGGGATTATATCTCTTATTAAGAATTAATATTCTACTGAACGGAATGTTATTGACTTCAATATTTATCATAGGAATTATATTAATAATGATTTTTATTATTGGGGAAGTTCTGAACAAAAAAGCAAATAATTTATTTGTGGCAATTTCCGATAAAATATCTAAACTTTCGCAAATGATAAGATTTATACCAGATGTTATATTCGCTAAAAGTAATAAAAATGATTTAAACAGAAAAAGAATAAGTATACCAAAATTAGTTTTAGCATACAGTTTATATATTATAGTATTTATATTTATTGCTGTTTATTTGCACAGCATATTTTTAGGGAGCTTATAATGGATTCAATAATATATTTAATCATATTTTTACCAATGATTTCGGGAATAATATTACAATTACCGCTGGTTCCCGATGAAGAAAAAATAATAAGACATATAACTAAATTTTTTGCGTTAATAACATTGATTTTAACTGCAGTTTTAAGTATTAATTTCGATTTTTCTCAGAGTGATTACATTATTGAATCAGGGTTCAAATGGATAAATGTTCTTGGAATTAATGCTTCTTTTCAAATAGATTCTATATCGCTGCTTCTTGTTATTCTTTTGAACTTTATTTTATTAATAATAGTCCATATATCAAAAGGAATGATAAAAAAAGACTATCGCTTATTTTATTCATTATTACAAGTTACGCAATTTACGGGAATAGCAGCTCTTTTTGTAAAAGATATGTTTCTTTTCTTCACCCTGCAACTTGTTTTGATAGTACCAATGTACATTATTCTTTTAAAATGGTGTAATTTGTTAAAAGAACGAACAGCAAATTTATTTCTTGTTAATAAATCAATATTCTCTGTATTGATTTTGCTTGGATTTTTATTAATTTATTTTTTCAATTTCAGATATACAGGAATTTTAAGTTCTGATATAAGCGATATCGATATGTCCAATTTTTCTGATATCGGACGAAATATTATTTTCTATATATTATTAGCGGGATTTATTTTTAATTTACCGGTTGCTCCTTTTCATAAATGGTATACTGAAGCTGTAGTAAATGCACCTGCTTCCGTAAGTGTTTTCATATCCGCTATTATGGTTAATATATATTCATTAGGAATAATTAAATATATTTTCCAATTATTCTCAGAAGAAATAACTTTAATTACTCCGCTTTTATATGTTTTACTTACAGTAAATATAATATATGCGGTACTAAAAATTATATATACCAATAGTTTAAAACAAATATTAGCATATACGGGAATAATCAGTACAAGCATATTTCTTCTTGGACTATTTTCATTGACTGAAGAAGGAATAACCGGAAGTATTTTTCAATTAATTTCTTATTCTTTTATTATTACAGGACTTTATATAACTGCTAACAGTATATTTAAAAATTGCGGAACCTATAATCTAAAGAAAATAACCGGACTTGGAGAAAAAATGCCCAAATTAATGTACATTGCATCAATTTTCTTTTTTGCTTGTGCCGCTCTTCCTTTATTATGCGGATTTAATGCAATATTTTTAAGTCTTTCGGGTGCTTTTATATTTCAATCAGACGGTATTATAGATACCAAGTTTTGTGTGATATTATCACTTATTTCAATTATGATATCCGGATTTTATATTATAAAAACATATTTAAATATTTTTACGGGAGAATATAATTTTAAAAATAAAAAAATATATGATATAAAAACCAAACAGCTTTCTATCTTGTTTATTATATCAATTATTATAATACTTACAGGAATAATCCCTTCTTCAATATCGGATATAATCCAAAATTACGGTAATTACATTTATACCTTAGCAGGAGCATATTAATGAATACTTTAATTTCTATATTTAATAATTTTAAACCTGAAATAATTATATTTTTATTTATTGTTATTTCTTTAATATTATCGTTTTTTATTAAACAAAACGGATACAAAATTGCTAAAATAACTTCAACACTGGCACTTATAACAGCCGGTATTTTCATTATTTTTGCAAAAGTCAGCACACAATCATATGATTTTAACGGTTTATTTGTATCAAATATCTATACAACAACATTCAAGGGATTTATATTAGTAGCTGCAATATTAACAATTGCCGCTTCTCATAATTTGATAAGAGAGAAGAAAGAGCATTCTTTTAAGTTCTTTAGTTATTTTTTGTTTGGTATTTTGTCTTCATTTCTGCTTATTTCTTCCGCAGATTTAATATCAGGATACATTTCTGCTGTACTTATAAATTTTTCAGTATATAAATTACTGGCATTCAGGGGAAATGTTCAAAGTAAACATTCATCATTGATATATATGGCATCTTTTATTATATCAAATATTTTGATGCTAACAGGCTGTATTCTTTTATATAAATTAACTGGGAATACATATATCATTGAAATTAATAAAATTATTTCTGTTTTTTCTTCAAATTTAACATATACAATAAGCTGTACACTTCTTATATTTTCTTTTTTGGTGATTTTAGGACTTATACCTGCATATAACAATTTAATAAATATATTTGAAAATACATCATCAGGAATTTGTTTGTACATTTCATTAATTCCTGTTATTGCATATATTGCATTTATTTCAAGACTATTCGTATTCGTATTTGCCGAGAATCCGATACTTCAAATAATTACAATATTGTCAATACTCATAACGGCTGCAGTTACTATAATAAAATCGATAAACGAAACAAATATAAAAAGAATATATGCAATTATGACAATCATTAATTGTGTATTATTTATGACCGCAATATGCAGTATTGATGTTTATTCATTATCAACTGTTATCTTCGGAATTTTTGTTTACATATTTACCGTTGCAGGAATGTGGAGCGCCTCAATTATTCTTCGTACAAGATTTCAATCGGATAATATTAATTCCTATACGGGGTTATTTAAGAAAAGACCATATTTTACAACTGCGTTTCTGCTATGTATTGTTGCGATGGTGGGATTTCCGCCTACAGGGGGTTTTATCGCAAGATTATATGAATTTATTGCATTATCAAGATTAAATATAATATATTTAGCTGCGCTTGCTGTTTTAATTATAATTATGATAATGTTTCTTTTTACAGGTTTTCGAATAATCAGAAACTTTTTTAAACAACAAAATGATATTGTAAGCGTAACTAAAATGTTTATAATTCCTAAAATAACGCTATATATATGTACAATAGTTTTACTTTGTATTTTTGTAATGCCGGAAAGACTCATAAAATTATCGCAAATAATATCTTATTACATATAAAAAGAAGCCTGTACAAATAGTACAGGCTTCTTCTTTATTCATTATCTTTTGGTTTTATTAGATTTCCGTCCTTATCGTAGTGTTTCGTAATTTTATTACCTTTAGAATCCGTATATGTTTTTGTATAAGAACCATCCAGATTGTATGCATATTCTATTTTTTTGCCGCTTGAAGTCGTTTTTGTTTTAGTTTTTATTGTATTGTTTGAATCCGGATAATACGTATAATCATATTCTGTAGTAACTGATTGACCGTTATTCATAGTAACAACTTTTTTATGCGAAATAGCTCCGTTTTTATAATCTCTTGTAATTTTTTTGTTGCCGGCATCTTCCGTAACTGTTTTATAGTGTTTTCTACCTAAATGTCTGTCCAGCTTGGAATCATATGTGTATGTTTTAGTTGATACAGATCCATCCGCATGGGTTATTTTAGATTTTTGGGTGTTTCCATATTTATCTTGTGAAAGTTCAACAGTCTTTGAAAGAACTTTTTTCCCGTTTTCATATGTGTAACTTGTAATGGTTTTAGTTACATCAGTTTTTTTACTGTTTGATTTATAGGAGAATTCTTGATATCTTTTCGGATTTCCGTTTTCATCATAATATGTTCTTGTTGCATACAATGGGCCTTTTTTACCTGCGTAATACGCAGACGCACTATCCTTAATGTAGGTTTGTTCGCTTAATTTTTTACCATTTGCATCAGTATCGACGGAAGACTCTAATTTACCTTCTTTATCATATTTAAATGTGCGCTCAATACCGGATACACAATGTTTTGTTTTTTCAAGTTGTCCTTTTGAATTATAGCTTTTTTCTGTTACGGGTTTCCCTGAACTGTCAACTTTATATACTTTGTTCCTTTTCCCGTCTTTATATGCTGTGATAAATGTATAGCCGTCTGTATTAGTGTGCATTTTGGCAACAAGTTTACCGTTCTTATCTTTTATATAGGTTGTTTTTTTATCTTTTGAATAAGAAATCTTTTTGCCTGAATATTTTTTTCCGTCAATTGTAACTTTTGCGCTTTTTATCTTTCCGTCTTTGTCGTAGTTGAAAGTTACTTTGTCATTGTCTTCACTTTTTACCGACGTGATTTTCCCGTTTTTATTTTTTGAAGCCTTTGTACCATGAGCAGTTTTTGTTGTGATTTTTTCTTTATTGGTAACCGTTGTAACCGTACCGTCAGCAGCTGTTGTCTTTGTATTTTTTAATACTGCTTTACCGTCTTTCATTGTATATGTTTTGGCAGTGACAGTACCGTCTTCCTTATTGGTTTGATATATGGTATATCCCGTCATGTTACCGTTTTTATCATATTTAGATTTAACGGTTTTCCCGTTTTCTTTTTCTTCTTTTACTTTTAATTTATATGCTTTTTGTAGAGCATTCCAAGACTTTTTATATGCATCTCCTTCGCCGCCATATGTCTCTTTAAATTCTTTTTCTGTTATTGAACCGTCTTTATTTTTATCTATAAATTTTATTTCGTTTTCTGATAAGCCGTCGTTTAGATTCATTTCCCCAACAGGTGATTGTATATCTTCCGAACCTGCAGGTTTGAGCTTTGTAATATCAATTGCTTTGTAATTGATACCATGTAATTTTTCAGGCATAAGTTTTTCTCCAAAATAGTACTACCTCTTTTGTATCGACATTCAGAAAAATAACTTTAGAAAATCAAATTTTATGTAAATATTTATTAAAATTGTTTATTTCGTTTTGCTAAAACTTTTTCTCGGAGAAGTTTATACTTATTAACTTTATTGGATATTTTTTCATTTTCAACATTTTTTTCAGTATTTGTTTGAGGTATAGGGTTCTCTTCGTGTTGCTGAATATTCTCTTCCTGTTTATTTTTTTCTTGAATAATTTTAGCAGAAGAATAATTTAATAATTCTTCGTCAATTGATTTTGTTTTTTCTTTCTTTTCTTCTTCTGTTTTATTATTTTGAAAATCATTATTAAAATATGAATATCTAACCTGTATTGTATTTCCGTCATTTGTTTCAAATATACAAGAAATTATAAGTTTACCGTTATACTTTTCTGCCCAAACATAAGTATATTGTGATTCTTTAATTAATAAATTAATATTATTCTCTGTTAAATTAGGATGATTTAATGCAATAACGGATTTAATTTTATCAATAACATTGTTGTTATTATTTAGTTTTAATATTGCGGCTATTGAGTAATATCCTGCAATTGAAGCCTCATATAATTTTACACAATCTTTTAATGCTTGATTTCTTATAACATTTATTTTTGACGAACTCAAAAGATTTTCTTCACAGGTCTCTAAAAGATGAACTTGTTTTTCTTTTATAAGAAGCTGTATAAAATTGATGTAAACATCATTACCTATACTTCTGTCAGACATAAAAATGACATTTTTATTATCTGAAAATATAGAACGTAGTATATCCGAAGTTTCATCAGCATTTACAAAAATATCTGAAATATCCAATAGATTTTCTTTATTTTCTGAGGTTATATTATTTTGTTTTGCAATTATTAATCGGTCTTTTAAGTTCATTTTTATTTCCTGTTTATTACTTTATTAGCAAGGTTAACATATTCTTTTGCGATTTCATAGTCTTTGTTAAGTTCATTATATGTCTTTTTATACATAAGAACTTTTTCAAAAGCGGTATAGTTAGCAGAAATTGTATGGAAAATTTCTGCGTCCAAACAAGTTTTAAATCTTTCGACTTTAAAATTATTCTTTTTATTATTATCAATAATAATAAAATTGGGACTCTTTTTGTTTAGAAGATTCTTTATATCATTTTTTGTTTTTTCAACAGAACCGGTGCTTTGTGATATAACGTAATAAAAATTATTGCAATCTTCCAAAAATAATTTTTTAATATCATCCGGCATATTCTCAGGAATATTAACAAAAATGTTTTTATAATTATTTTGTACTTCTTTGTATAAGCAATTAAGAGAAGTTTTTGTGATATTCTCCATTTTGCAATTTAAAATATATAAAGAAGAGTCTATATCTTGTTTAATATTATTTGAAAAGTTATTAATTTCCGTAAGATTAAGCGGAACTTTCATTAAATCGGCAATATTTGTTTCACAAAGAGGAAAATCTATAATAAGGACATTCCCTTTTTGTATATTTACCGCCTCTTTTGCAAGATTATACATAAATACGGAATTATCCTTATCAGGTATATTAGACATAAACAAGGATAGAGTTCCTTTTTCTTTTGTTTTATCAGAAATAATATTTTTATAAATGTGCTGCAAGGAATATAAAAAATCGGATTTGATTAACGGTTTAAGCAAAAAATCTACAGCACCTGCTCTTATAGCTTTAACGCGTAAATCCGTTAATGTATCATATGAAATAATTAAAAATTTATTCTTAGGATTTTTAGAATTTTCAGAAATTTTATTTAATAAATCATCATTTAATCGGTTAATATTTACGATGATTATTTTATTTTCATCCGAACTATTTATTAAACCCTCATCAAATTCATTGTATTTTTCTGTTGTATAAGGGAAAAGAACATCACAAAGATAACTCTCAATAAGAGTTTTTGTTAATTCTTCTTCGTCAAAAATAAATATTTTAATACTATCCATAATTTATATTTTACACCATAAAAAAGAATATAGCTTGTATATTTATGTAATAATAAAAACAAGAGGATAAAATGGAAAAAGCACTAATCATAGGTGCAGGACTGGCAGGAAGCGAAGCGGCACTGCAGCTTGCAAAAAGAGAAATAAAAGTTGATTTATATGAAATGCGTCCTAATGTTCAAACAGGCGCACATAAAACCGATAAATTTGCGGAATTTGTATGCTCTAACAGCCTGGGTTCTTATGATATATCTAATGCTTCAGGCTTATTAAAACATGAAATGGAAATACTGGGTGGAGAACTTATTTCTATCGTATTACAATCTCAAGTTCCGGCAGGCGGGGCGCTGGCTATAGACAGAGAACTTTTCTCTCAAACCGTTACGAAAAAAATTGAAGAAAATCCATATATAAACGTAATACGAGAAGAAGTAACACAGATTAATCCTGAAATACCTACTATTATAGCTTCAGGTCCGTTAACATCTAAAACACTTTCGGATAATATATTAAAATTAATCGGAGAAGATTACTTGCATTTTTTTGATGCCATAGCACCAATCGTAGAAAAAGACTCCATAGATTTTAATAAGGCTTTTTATATGAATCGTTATAACAAAGGAGATGCGGATTATATAAATTGTCCTATGAATAAAGAAGAATATGAAAAGTTTTATAATATTCTTATTAATGCACCTAAAATAGAATTAAAATCTTTTGAGAAAGATGCGAAATTTTTTGAATCTTGTTTGCCGATTGAAATACTGGCATCAAGAGGTGTAGATACATTAAGATTTGGTCCGTTAAAACCCGTAGGACTGGTTGATGAAAGAACCGGAAAAGAGAATTATGCTGTTGTTCAACTCAGACAAGATAATAAATCGGCAAGTTTATATAATCTGGTCGGATTTCAAACCAATTTAAAATGGGGAAGCCAGAAAGAGCTTCTTCAATCAATTCCGGGCTTAGAGAATGTTAATATAGTCAGATACGGAGTTATGCATAGAAACACATTTATAAACAGTCCGAAAGTACTAGCTCCGACATTGCAATTAAGAAAAAATCCAAATATATTTTTCGCAGGACAAATAACCGGAACTGAAGGATATACGGAATCTATAGCATCAGGACTATTGGCAGGTATAAATATGGCAAAATATATGAAAGGTGAAAACCTAATAGAAATACCCTCTGAAACCGTTCTGGGCGCATTAACACATTACATAAGTTTTGAAGGACATACATCTTTTCAACCTATTAACTCAAACTGGGGAATTCTTTCCGAAATGGAAATGGATAAAAAGACAAAGAAAAATAAAAAATTAAAAAATGAATTACTTGCAAATAGAGCTCTTGAAACAATGAAAGAAATGGCAAAAAAATTATAAATCATTGTTCATCATTATACGGATAATTATCATTATAATTGTCATAACTATCGTAATCCGTATTATTTTGCATTAAGTTTTTCTGTGCATTATAAAATTCATTATTTTTGCTGTTTGCATTATTTTCTATAAGAATGTTGAATACTATATTATAGTCAGGAATATCTTGAATTACTATTTTGTTATATTTTTTGCCGCTTTTAGTATAATAAAAATCATTTGGGTCTGTACATTCAACATCACCAAGATTAAGTCGTTTATCAATCAATCCTCTGTGAATACTAATATCAGATATTTGCTGGAATCTTTTTACTCGGACTTTTCTTTTTAATACTCCGCTTGATTCATAAATGGCTTTGTTCGTAATTATGTATTCCGTATTTTTATAATTCAATCCTACAGAAAGAACTCCATACAAATATATCCAAACAGGCAGTAAATGAATTGAAAAAAACATTATATAAAATCCAAGCATAGAAGTATCTTCACCTCGCATAATTCCGGGTATTAAAGGGACTATAAATGACATATCGACTAATCCCCAAATTAACGCAAAAGGTAACAGTACATTGAATATAGCTTCTAATACCATGCATTTTTTATTAGGTTTTCCCGCCCATAATATTTGTTCATCTCTGGAAATTTGTGTATACAAATAAGGGATATTTTTTGTTTTTATCATTTTATCTACCGTAAATTAATTTATATAATAAAATATTTAAATTTTATTATCAAGCTGACAATTCTTATTAATATATTTTAACTATTAACTTCAATTGTTGGAAACTGTATTTTTTATGTGATATAAAATTAATCAGAGGGTAGTATGGTAAGAATTAAATATAGAGAATTATTAATATTTTTAATAGTAATAATGATAATTTTTTCGGGAAGTTTTTCATATGCTGCCGAGGTTATAAAACTCGGGCCTGTAAAGAAGGATGAACTGAAGTTAAACAATAACATTGCTCAAGCAAATAAAAATCTTGTTTTAAATGACAGAAGTGCTATTGAAGATTTAATAAGGATGCAGAAAGAAGAAGAAGTTAAAGATATAGAATCTCTTTGGCGTGCAACTATAGAAAATAATACATTGATAAAATTTACAATGAATAAACTAAATACACCCGAATCACAAAGGAGACTGCATTCTTCTCTTATGGCAAAAGGGTTATCCTCTTTAATATACGGTGCAAGTTTTATTCCGATGTTCACAGGCTCAAATGCTATGATACAGTCTGCATCTTTTTCGGCAGGCAGACTTGCTAATAACTTTTTAAATAAAGATGCATCGGAAGGACAGCAAGCACCTATTACAGATACGGAGCTTATTCAGCTTGCAGGTACAATAGAAGATTTACAGGAAAAAATAATATCTTCATACTACGAATACAAAGGCTCTTTAAATAAATTAAAAGATACCCGTTCCAGAATAATTCTTTATAATAAAAATTATGCAAATGCTCTAAAAAATAACTCTGTTACGGAATTAATAGTTTCTTCCGCTTTGTATGAAGATATGCAATTACAGGAATATAAACAGGAGCAGGAAGCAAAAAAATATTATCTTTCTCTTGAAAGACTTGCAGGAAAAAAAGCTGTTGATGATTTAATTTTATCTCAGTATGCATTAAAAAATCAGTTAATAAATACGGAAGTTTTAAATAAACAATGAAGAAGTCATTATTAATATTAATAATAGCAGTAATATTTGGCGGATGTGCATATGCAACAACCGTAAAAGACTTGAATAATCCAAAAGACCCCGCATACAGGCTAGGTGTTTCATATGGTATTGAAAAAGAATATAAAGTGACAGATTTAACACAAAAGGAAAGCGAAAAGACTGCATTATATGCGAAAGAATATATTAAAAATTCGACATATGCAGACAGCTCTTTAAAAGATTTATCTAATGAAATATCAAAACTTCTTACAATAGAAAAAGAAGAAATGCTTGAGCATATACAAATTTTATGGGCCGGAGCAGCTCTAAGAAGTGAAACGATTAAATTTGCTCTGTATAAATTATCAAATCCTGATGCTGATAAACCTGATGAAACAATTATAAAGAAAATAATAAGACCTTTATCAACAGTATCATCAATTGCAGGTGCAGGCTTGGGGGATCCGTTCAGTGCAACAGCCGCTATGTTTGGAGGTCACCTTTTAAATTCACTTTCTTTTAATGATAAAGATTTAAACTATAAATACACTAAAGTTACAGATGCAGATATGATAGTTCTTATTACAAAAGTGGATAATATGCAAAAGAAGGTTATAGACCTTTATTATGATTATATGACTAGTTATAATCTGCTATCTATGTGTGAAAAGAATTTAAAGCAGAGAGAAGAAAGATACCATGCTTCAATATATGAAAATCAGGAGCAGTTATTAATTGCTGATGCATATTATCGTTCTGCGGTAGATACAAAAGCAAAGTTAGAACTTGAATATTTGGAAAATCGTGCGGCATTGGAACAATTAGTCGGTATTGATGCTCTTATGGAATTTGAGAAACTATTGCTAAAAAATTAAATTATTTAGTCATAGTTTTTGTTAATTCTTTTATCTTTTTGGAAACCCTATAAGATTCTCTGATTTTTTGCAAAGATTTATTATATGTTATTTTATCTAAATGACAGTTCTTTGATTTTAAATATCTTAAACATTTTTCGGGATATTTCCCCATTACTGTTGCTATTGCCCAAGCTACTCCCATCATTGAATAATAATCATCAGTATTTAATTCATCTAAAACATTTATTACTCTGTCTATATAATTATCGTTTAAATAATGAGAGAGCAATATTACGGAAACAATTCGGCTTTCAAATTCTTTTTTGCTGTTTTTATATTTAATTAAAAACCCCCATACAATATCAGGATATTTTCTTGCAATTTTAAAATTCTGGCATAATGAATCGTTAACAGCCCAATCACTAACATAGGGAATAAAAGCACGAAAATATTTTAGAAGAACTTTTATATCTGTTTTTATATAACCAATTACAAATGCATGAAGAAGCCTTAATTCAAATGTTTCAAATGTGTTATTTAAAATAAAACTTTCATAATTACCATTGGCAATTTTTTTGGCATATTTTCTTAATTCGGGTATTGAAATTCCAAATGTAGTTCTTTTAATAGCAGCTAAATCTTTTTCTATTTGTTTCAAATTCATTATTTATTCGGTTTTCTTCTTTGCTTTTTTCTTTTTTGTTTCTTTTAAATCCAAAGAAGTTTTCATTTTTGAATTCATTTGAATTCTTTTTACGGAATGAACATCAGGAAGGGATTGAATAGAATTGATAATTGCATTAAGGTTTTCTATCCCGTTAACTTCAACTCCTATATCAATAACACCAACTTTCTTTGCTTTATTTGTATTCGCATCAATTGATTTTATATTACTTGAGCAATCAACGACTTTGGAAAGAATATCCTGAAGCATACCTTGTTTATCTACGCAAATTATTCTGATTGAAGTAACATAAGTACGATGCGGATTTTCATCATTTTTCCAATTAATTTTCATTAATCGTTCTTCAGGTATTGTATCTAAAGACGGACAATCAATTCTGTGAATGGAAACACCTTTCCCTCTTGTAACTACGCCTACAATATGTTCGCCAGGAACAGGAGAGCAGCATTTTGCAAAGGAATATAACATTCCTTCCAAGCCTGAAATTTCATCTTTATAACTGCTTTTTTTCTTATTGGAAACAAATTGTCCTTCTTCTGCGGCTTCCGTCTGCTTTTTAATTTTACTTGTAACTTTACTCAGAGTGGTTTCTCCGTTACCTACAGCCGCAAGTAAATCTTCCACTGAAACATAATTGAGTATCTTTGCTATTTCAAGTAAATGACCATTCTTTATATTTTCATCAAATACGGTTTTAGTAATTTCCTGCTCAAGCATATTTCTTCCGGTATTGATGTATTCTTCTCTGTTATGTTTCTTGAACCATTGTCTTATTTTTGATTGAGCTTGTTTTGTTACGCAAAATTTTAACCAGTGAAGCTTTGGTGTACCTGTTTTAGATGTAAATAATTCGACGATATCACCATTATTTAATTTTGTATCCAGCTGTGCAATTCTTCCGTTTATTAAAACACCGGTTGTTTTATATCCTACTTCAGAGTGAATTCTGAATGCAAAATCAATCGGAGTTGCATTTTGCGGTAAATCAATAATATCGCCCATCGGAGTAAAAGCAAAAACCTGATTACCGAATAAATCCAGCTTAACTTTTTCAACAAAGTCATTTGCATTGGAGGCTTCTTTTTCAAGCTCTATCATTTGATTCATCCAAGAAAATTTAATATCATCTTCCGATGAAACTTTTATAGAACCTGATTCTTTATATTTCCAGTGTGCGGCAACACCATATTCCGCAACCTTGTGCATTTCTTTCGTACGAATTTGTACTTCCAAAGGCTTTTGTTTAGGTCCTATAACCGATGTATGCAAAGATTTATAACCGTTGCCTTTCGGCATAGCAATATAATCTTTAAAACGCCCCGGAATTGGTTTGAATAATGAGTGGATTATACCTAATACTTCATAACACTGTCTTTCTGTGTCAACAATAACTCTAACCGCAGTAATATCATATAAATCGTTAAATGCTACATTTAATCGCTGCATCTTTTTATAAATACTGTAATAATGCTTTGCACGACCGGTAATTTCGGCATTTATTTCATTTCTCTTTAAACTTTCGGATATTTCATCAATTAAAAGTTTTACCGTATTTTCACGTTCAACCTTTTTTTGTGCAACAAGTTGTGCAATTTCAAAGTATTTCTCAGGATTTAAATATCTTAAAGATAAATCTTCGAGTTCGGCTTTAATTTTACCGATACCTAATCTGTTTGCCAATGGTGCAAATATATCAAGAGTTTCCTGCGCAATTCTTACCTGTTTATTTGGTGCCATATAGTTTAATGTACGCATATTATGAAGTCTGTCAGCAAGCTTTAAAAATATAACACGGACATCTTTAGCCATTGCTATAAACATTTTTCTGAAGTTTTCGGCCTGACGTTCTTCTTTTGATTTAAATTGATATTTATCAAGTTTTGTTACACCCTGAACAAGATTTAGTACATCCTCACCAAATTCAGCACCCAATTGTTCGGGTAAAATCCCTGTATCTTCAATAGTATCATGCAGAATGGATGCCATTAAAGTATGCTTATCTACCTTTAATGTTGCAAGTATTTTAGCTACTTCAACAGGGTGTATGATATATGGTTCTTCACTTACACGATACTGTCCTTCGTGTAATTTTTCCGCAAATTTGTATGCTCTATATATTTCCTGAATATCTTCTTCCGAACGGTTTTGCTCTCTTAGTATTTTTTCCAGTCCGGCAAATATATTTTCTTCAACCATAATAAATCCTGTTAATACATTTTCATTTTACAATTTATTTCCCTTTTTTACCATAATTTTATCAGTAGTTACTTCAATTGATGTATAATTTACTTATGATTAATTTAAATAAAATACTTACAGAAACGCAAGAAGGCATAGTTTTTAATGTAAAGCTTGTGCCTAATTCTTCATTCAGCAAAATTATAGATTATACGGATGAGTATGTACGTATAAAAATTTCAGCACCTCCAATTGAAAATAAAGCAAATAAAGAATTAATTTCTTTTTGCTCGGATATATTTGATGTTAATAAGTCAAAACTTTCAATTATTTCAGGTGAAAAATCAAAATTAAAAAAGGTATTAATAAAAGATACAAAACTTGATATGCTGATACAAAAACTTTTGTTTGTGTTAAACTCAGAGAATAAGAGTAATTAAAGGAAAAAAAATGTTAACGACAGTTTGGATAATACAAATAATAACAGCTATTTTATTAATACTATTAGTTTTATTGCATTCGCCAAAAGGTGACGGACTTGGTGCTATAGGCGGTACTGCAAATTTATTTACATCGCAAAAAAGTGCTGAAAAAGGTTTAAATCATTTAACATATGTCCTTTCGGCAATTTTTCTTGTATGTTCGTTTATTACGGGATACCATTTATTCCACTAATAAAGTTAAATAAAATTTAAATAATAAAAAGAGTTTGGTTAATTAACCAAACTCTTTTTATATTTCTATTAAAATCCTGTTGAGCCGAACCCGCCTTCACCTCTTGCAGTTTCTGCAAGTTCTGTTGTAACTTCTATAGCAGCTTTTTCCACTCTGGCTATTACTAACTGAGCTATTCTGTCTTCGGGTTTTATTGTATATTCTTCATTAGAAATATTAACTAATCCGACACAAACTTCACCTCTGTAATCAGCATCAACAGTACCAACTGCATTTATTAAGGTTATACCGTGTTTTACGGATAAGCCCGAACGCGCTCTTATTTGTGCTTCATATTCTACAGGGATTTCAATTTTTATACCTGTCGGAACGAGCACTCTTTCCAATGGTTTTAATGTAATTTCTTTATCTATGGCAGCATACAAATCCATTCCGGAAGAGCCTTCCGTTTTATATTCAGGCAAATGTTTGTTATGCGCCATTCTTGTAATTTTCATTTTCATTCTTCTTCTCCTCTAACAGGTGCATCTTCAAGTGAATATAATGGCTGTCTGTTTGTTACAGACAGATTCTTTGATAAATTATATTCGCCTTTCATTTTTAAATTGTATTTTCTTACAGGTTTATTATCATATGTGGCTTTAAATCTGCTTGTTACGATATACTCATTCGTAAAATCAAGTGATAAAATTGTATCCATACAATCAAGTTCTTTTTCCAAATTGTCTATGCTTGTGATTGAACTTAATACATAATTAAATTTGACTAAGATACCGTATCTTTTAAATTCATTAATAATTGATTCCATGGTAGGCTTTATATAATATACAAAATCTTCAACATAATAGAAATCTTTATATAATAAAAACAGATTTTTTCTGTAATAACCTCTTTGCATCGGCTTAGAATAACTTACACCTTCTAATACTTTTGCATTAACTCTTTTTCTCCAAACTTCAACCTCCTGAAAAGTTAATTCTATATCATTTTCTTTCTTCTTTATTTTATTTATATGAGGTTGTATTAAAAATAATAATTTTGAGTCTTCAAAAGGATTGATTGAGTTATTAACAGCAGGCGACGAAGCATCTATAGGTTTTACTACTGTTTTTCTTCTTCTAAGTTTACGCTGTTCCATTTTGCGTTCTTCTTCATCAGCTTCATCTAAAAATTTGTCATACATTTTATTACATGTAAAATCTATAATACCGCCGATAATTAGCGAAATAATACCGATGATGGCAAGAGAGAAGTCAATTGATACACCGTCTACTGAATAAAAATTCCTTACAAATCTGTACGGGCCGATAAAAAGCCAGTTAGCCCAAAATAAATCAACTTCAAAACAGTTTAAGAACCAGAAAGCAAAAGAAATAAAAGCATAAAAATAAAAAACATAACGGAGATATCTGACACCGTTTACTAACTGTGCCTGACTCTCCAGTTCTGTTATTCTTTTTGTGCTGTTTATTGCCATTTATACCTATACTATTATATTATCAATTAATCTGGTTTTACCAACACGAACTGCAATCGCAATTAGTGTGTTATTTTTTACATTACTTACTTTCTCAAAATTGTCATAATCTCTAAATTCAAGATATTCAAGTTCTGTATTTTTATCCAATATGGATAATGCTGTATCAAACAATGTGCTGACATCAGTAATTCCCTGCTTATACAAAGATTCGATTTTCCTTAAAGAAGCGGAAATAGTTAATGCTTGTTTTCGTTCTTCTGCGGATAGATACGTATTTCTTGAACTTAAAGCTAATCCGTCGTCTTCTCTTACAATTGGGCATGGAATAATTGTAAGGTTTAAATTTAAATCTTTTACCATATTTTTCAGTATAAATAATTGTTGTGCATCTTTTAGTCCAAAAAATGCATAATCAGGAGTGACTATGTTAAATAGTTTTAAAACAACCGTAGCAACACCGTCGAAATGACCGGGACGGGATTTGCCGCAAAGACAATCAACTAAACTATATGGCGGACAAACAAATGTTAAATCAATATTGGATAATTTTTTATTTTCTCCGTACATTTCTTTGGGAGACGGCGCAAAAATTATATCCGCACCTATTTCTTCGCATACTTTTTTATCATTTTCTATAGTTCTTGGGTATTTATCAAAATCTTCATTTGGTCCGAATTGAATAGGATTAACAAAAACACTGACTACAACTTTGTCGCACATTTCTTTTGCTTTTTTTATTAATGAAGCGTGTCCGTTATGCAATGCTCCCATTGTAGGTACAAGACCGATTTTTAAACCGTCTTTTTTCCAATTTTCTATATTATGTCTTACATCTTTTATATTATTTAATAGTAGTGTATCCAAGTTTTTCCCTCTCTTCGTCTGTCAATCTGAAAGTATGTTCAGGTTGAGGAAATTGACCGTTTTTTACTTCATTATTATATGTTGAAATAGCATCTGTCATTATTTCTCTGATATTTGCATATTGCTTAACAAATTTTGGAGTATTACCGGGATATTTGCCTAAAATATCATCAATAACAAGAACCTGACCATCACAATATTTACCTGCTCCTATCCCGATTGTAGGAACTGAAAGATTTTCACTGATATATTTTGCTGATTCTTCGGGAACCATTTCTAAAACTATTGAAAATACACCGTTTTCTTCAAGTTTTTTTGCTGCTTGAAGTAATTTGATTGTATTTTCATATGTTTTACCTTGGATATAGTATCCGCCAATAGTATTAATGTATTGCGGGGTAAACCCAAGATGTCCTACAACATTTATACCCGAAGTTGTCAAATGGTTGACTTCATTAACTATGAAATCGGATGCGCCTTCAAGCTTGACTGCTTTTGCGCCTGCTTGAATTAATCTGCCGGCATTTAATATTGTTTGTTCTTTTGATACCTGATATGAAAGAAAAGGCATATCTGCAACAACAAGAGCTCTCTTTACTCCGTTTGATACAGCTTTTGTAAAAGTAACCATATCATCCATAGTTACATTAATGGTTGTATCATAACCAAGAATTGTCATTCCCAAAGAATCACCAATTAATACGGAATCAACACCTGCTTCATCTATGTATTTTGCGGTTGAAAAATCGTATGCAGTGAGCATTGTAATTTTTTCGCCGTTATTTTTCATTTTTTGAAATGTTCCTGATGTTACAGGTTTTATTGTTTCAGAAGTCATTATTTAAGTCCTTTTTCTTTTTTTCTGTACCAATAGTAGATAATACGGGCAAGTCGTCCTGGTGAATGGCGTACAAATGAAGAATGCCCGTCATTATAACATTTATCTTCCATAAGATTTTTTTGTACTACTTCAATGCCGAGTTTGTTTATTTCTTCCTTGTCAACAATTACCGGTTCAGAACCTGCATCTTTATATGGAACAAGTAATTCTTGAGGTAAATCGTTATTAACAAGAACCGCATCAATAATTTTGCTATATTTGGCATGCTCCAATAATGCTTTTATGTGGTCGGAAACTTTAAATCCGTCTGTTTCACCCGGTTGAGTCATTATATTACATACATATATCTTCTTTGCCTTTGACTCACTTACTGCTTTTGAAATATCTCTGATTAACAAGTTCGGAATAACACTTGTGTATAAGCTTCCTGGCCCAAGAATAATCAAATCCGCATCATGAATAGCCCAAATAACATCTTCTAAAGGTTTACAATTATCCGGTTCTGAAAATAATCTTTTAATTTTCTTCCCTGATTCGGGAATATTGGATTCTCCTTTTATAATTGTTCCGTCATCCATTTCGGCAACCAAACGCATATCATCTAATGTGGAAGGAAGAACTCTTCCTCTTATTGATAATACTTTTGATGATTCTTTAACCGCTCTTACCATATCACCTGTAATTGCACACATAGCGGTTAAGAATAAATTACCAAAACTGTGTCCCGTTAAACCGGAGCATTCTTTAAATCTGAATTGGAATAATTTTGCAACCAAGTCTTCATCATCGGCCAAGGCTGCAATACAGCTTCTTATATCTCCGGGAGGCAAAACACCCAGCTCTTCTCTTAGTTTTCCGGAACTTCCTCCGTCATCGCCTACCGTAACAACAGCTGTTATATTATTTGTAATCTTCTTTATACCTTTTAACATTGTGGAAAGACCTGTACCGCCGCCTATTGCAACAATTTTAGGCCCTCTGTTTAATTTTCTTCTTCTGTATAGTTCTTCTAATACGGCATGTCTGTTTCTCTCATTATTGTTAACATCAAGTATGGAATAATTTGTTTTAAGCCAGCCTATACAGAATATAATTGCACCTAAAGAAATTAATCCCCATCCTATAATTCCGGAGGGAAGCATTTGAGCAATTTTCATTATTAAATTTATAAGATAATATATAGGTCTTAAATTACATATTATGCATATCCCAACCGCAGCAAGAACGGCACCTGCTATAAGCAGCATAAACCATCTTTTTACTTCAAGTCCCGGTAATAACCAACCTGCATCTTTAGGTATTTTAAAAAATAACTTACTTAATTTCATTCTTTTACCTCTTTATACCCAGCCTGATGCTTGTACTCTGTTAAAATTAGGAGGTGTCGGAACTACTATTTCATTAGCTTTCTTTAATAAATTAACTATGTTTGGATTTTTAGTATCAAAATGAATAGTATCACAATTTACCGGCATAAATATACCGTTGCCCAATTTAATTTGTGATGAGAATAAAATGGTTCTTATTCTGTTTAATGCATCTTCGTCATTAACATAAGCATTTGCATTCCAGTCAATTTTGAAGTCTGGAGTATATGTTTTATCAATAAATACTTCTCTGTTAACACCTATAGATAATTCATCGGAAACTCTGGTTAAAATTTCATTATCCAAGCAGGTGTAATTAAGCCATTTGTCAAATTTTTGTATAGCTTTTGCAATAGACAATGAAAATTCATAATTTTCGCTTGCAAGTTTATACATTGCTCCATGTGGTCTGACATGGTCTATTTCAAGATTATAAGCTCTTGCAAATGAAGCTAAAGCGCCTACCTGATATAAAACAATTGCTTCTATTTCATCTTCGGAGAGCTCCATCGGACGATATCCGAGTCCTTGAATATCATTAAAACCGATATGTGCTCCGACTGTTAAATTATGTTCTTTACATTTTATAAGAAATTCACGTATTAACAACGGATCTCCGGCATGAAAACCGCAAGAAATATTAACGGAACTTACAAAGTTTAATAATTCACTTTCAATGTTGTTTTTAAAAATACCAAAGCCTTGTGCGGCATCTATATTAAAATCTATATGTTTTGTCGGCATAAATATCCCCTTTACCAAAACGGTTTTTTCTTTATAGTCACTCAATAATATTATATATCAATCATTAATATAGTCTAGTTGTTACAAGATTTGAAGATTTGTTGACATTGTTAAATTAATCATTAAAAAAAATGTGAAATCATTCAAACGGATGTATTGTTATTTGCAAAAAAATATCATAATTCAATTGTATTAGTATAACTATATGTAAAAATGCCATTCAGATACAGATTACAAAAAATCTTAGATTTCAGAATAAAGAAAAAAGAAGAACAGCTTCAAGAAGTTCTGAAAGCGAAAAATGAGGTAGATAGAATCCAAAGATTAATAGATGCAAATAATGAAGAAATCGCCGGTGTCATTCAGACAATGAGAACAACAAAAGATTTTAAAATGATGGACGGATACGATAAATACTTAAAACATCTGTATGAAAAAGGCGAAGAACTCGAAAATCAAAAAATGGAAGCTATAAAAATTCTGGAAGAAGAAAAAAGGAAGCTTGTTGAAAGAGAAAAAGAAGTGAAGGTTCTTGAAAAGCATAAAGACAAAATGAAAGATATATATATAGAAGAAGAAAAACAAGCAGAGAATAAGCTTTTATCTGAAGTCGGAGTCCAAAAATATTACAGAATAAAAAATGAAAAAAAGGAAGAAGAAGGCGAAGAATAACGAGGCAAAAAATGAGAGTTGATAACACACAAAAACAGAATATAGAGAATACGGAAAATATACAATTAATGCCGGAAGATAATGAACTGCTATCGGCGGTAAATGCACAATTCTCAGAAGTATTATCGGAACAAATAGCCAATATTCAACCTGATGAAATTAGTCAATCAAGTTTGTTTGATGCTGATTACAACTATGATTCCGTCTCTATGTCACTTCAAGATGCATTATTTTTCATAAATTTAACACGAGAAGGGCAATTTTCTATTGAAACAAATAAAACAAGCGATTTTCAAAACATTATGCAAACGGAAATTGCACAAAATGTTGTATCAAAGAGAACTGTTGAAATTACAAATCAGTTAACATCTTTAATTGAGAAAGCGCAGAAAACACAAAAGCCGGTCAGAATTTCTTTTGATAATGACGTATCAGTCATATTGAAAATAGATAAGCATGGGAAAGTCAGTGCTGAATTTATTCCCGGAAGTTTAGAAGTGGAAAATTATCTGAAAAATAATATCCCTGTTTTAAGACAGAAATTTGATGAACAGAATTTGCCGTATAACGATTTAATATACAGACAAAACAATAAGCAAGAAAGAAACAGAAATAAAAATAAAGGAGAAAGATAATGCGTGATGCGTTTATTAATGCATTAAACACACAAAAAATCACGGCGGAATGGGTAAATGATTTATCCGAAAACTTAACTAACGTATATACTCCGGGATACAGAGAGAAAAAGTTTACGTTTAAAACTTTTCTTGACGGCTCAATAGCAAATACTCATTTGAGAAATGTCGGACAAGGAAAATCATCTCCGGGCACCTCCGATGAAAACATATATCTTGAAGGAAAAGGCTTTTTTGTATTAAGAAATGACAAAGGAAGAATTGTATATACAAGACTTGGTGAATTCAAATTTGACGGAGAAGGTGTATACAGAAGTCCTGACGGACAAGCCGTACAAGGTTATATATTAAATGATAAAGGTGAAATAATGAACGGTGCAAAACCCGTTGATGCAGATTCATTCTTAGACACTGCATTTGACGGAGGTGCAGCATCTGTTCCTACTACAAATATAAAAATGTGGATTGACCCGAGTAACGGAAAATATTTGGGCAAATATGAAGAATTTGAATTCAAAGATGACGGTATATTATATGGAAAAGCAGATGGGGGAAAGATAAAAACACCTTTGTATAAAGTTGCAATTATTAATTTCCATAATCCTCAAATGCTTTATCAAGTTACCGACGGGCAATTTATAGAAACCGAAGAGTCAGGAAGACCTGTAGTCGGAAGAGGCGAAGTCAGAGGCGGATTAATCGAACTTTCAAACGTAGATTTTGATGCAAATACCGCATATTATCAACAAGCTCAAATGCAGTTGGAGCTTGCAAACCAATTAATTAAATCACACAAACAATTATTAGAAAATGCTATAGAATTAATGAGCAGCTAATAATATGCAACCCGAAAAAATGAGTAACAATGTTACAAGGCTCCTTTTAGGAGCTTTTATTTTATGTTTATTTAGTCAAGCTTAAATTGTTTTTGATACTGTTCTATACCTTCTATTGCTTTTTGTTCTTCTTTTAAAAGAACAAAATTTTCAAGAACGAGTACGTCTAAATCTGTAAACATAAAGCATTTATAAGCATTTTCAGGCGTATTTACAATTGGTTCGCCTCTTATGTTAAAAGAAGTATTTACAATAACGGAACAATCAGTTAATTTTTTAAATTCATTTATAATATTCCAGTATCTGGGATTAACTTCTTTTGATACTGTTTGAATTCTTGCTGAATAATTTACGTGAGTAATTGCAGGTAATGTTGACCTGTATGCTTTTAATTTGTCTATTCCTTTATAATGTTTTTCTTCTTCCGTTAATTCCGTTCGAATAGAGTTTGATACGGGCTGAGTTAAAAGCATATACGGTGATTTTTTACCTTGTTTAATATCAAAATATTTTTCAACATCTTCTTCTAAACAGCTTGGTGCAAACGGACGGAATGATTCCCTTTTCTTTATAGCAAGATTTAAATTTCTTTGCATTTCACGATTTCTCGGATCGGCAAGGATGCTTCTGTTACCTAATGCTCTCGGGCCGTATTCCATTCTGCCCGCAAAATGTCCTATACTTTTTCCTTCGGCGATATATTTAGCAATTATTTTTGTCACTTCTTCTTCGGAATCATATTTTTTGAATTTTGCATCAAATTTATTTAAAGTCTCTAAGATTTGTTCATCTGAATATTTTGGCCCCAATAAACTTCCTGCCTGTGAATCGTTATGATTTACACTTCTTACATTGTTCAATCCCATATAATATACGGCAAGAGCGGCACCCAATGCGCCGCCTGCATCACCTGCAGCAGGCTGAGTCCATATATTATCATATGGCCCGTTTTTTAATATATTGCCGTTAGAAACACAATTTAATGCACAACCGCCAGCTAAACACAGGTTCTTCATTCCTGTCTGAGTATGAACATATTTAGCTATTTTTAAAATTATTTCTTCCGTAACAGCCTGCAAACTTGCTGCTATATCCATATCATTTTGAGAAAGTGCGGTTTCAGGCTTTCTTGCAGGTCTGTTGAACAATTTCTCAAATTTATCATTATACATATAGTCGGTTGTACAATATCCGAAATATTCCTGATTCAGCCAGAAAGAACCATCTTCTTTTATGTCAATTAAGTTGTTATAAAATAAATCTTTATATATCGGTTCGCCGTATGGTGCTAATCCCATTACTTTATATTCGCCTGAATTTACTTTAAAGCCGAGAAATCCTGTAAATGCACTGTACAAAAGACCAAGAGAATGCGGAAATTCTATTTTTTGTTTGATTTCGATTTTATTTCCTTTTCCTATTCCCCAAGTTGTAGTATCCCATTCTCCAACACCATCCAAACAAATAATGGCTGCTTCATCAAAAGGAGAAGGGAAAAACGCACTTGCACAATGAGATTCGTGGTGAGATGTAAAATATATAGGACATCTTAGACGTTTTTCAAATTGTTTATCTATTTCAGACGGAATAAATAGCTTTTTATTTAACCATACAGGCATGGCATTAATGAAACTGCGCATACTGACAGGGACATAAGCCATTGCTGTTTCAAGAATACGCTCAAATTTAACAAAAGGTTTTTCGTAGTATACAACACCGTCTAATTGTTCGGGTTTTATACCTGCTTCTTTCATACAATAGTTAATTGCATTTATCGGGTAATTACTATCCTGCTTTATTCTGGTAAAACGTTCTTCCTGAGCGGCAGCAATAATAATGCCGTCTTTTATAATTGCTGCGGCACTGTCATGATAATATGCGCTGATTCCTAATAAATATGTCATTTTTCACCTAAAATTGTAATTCGTAGTCTTTACTTGTATTTCCATTATCAATCCAATATGTCGTGGTATCAGGTTTTTTTAATCTGAGACGGTCTCTTCTTACAAGCTTCATTAATAAGCCTGTAGGGATAACAGCAACTAAGTAGCCTATAAATAATATTATAATTGCTATATATTTGCCTATAAAACTGCCGATTTTCTTTCCTAATGAATGTATAAAATTTCCGAATTTCGGAATAATAAGGCTTAAAAATGCTATTGATAGCATAACGGCAAGTACAATTACCGCACTGCGATAATGATGATGTCTGTACAACATATAACCTATCGCTATCGGCATTATTGTACACATTATTGAAACTTTTATATTATCTTTTATCTGCATTTCCTTTTCCCTATATAATCGTATAAATAAACGGAGAAACAGGAGATGTTCCTACTGCAATTAGAAAGATAAGAAGAATTAAAAACAATATAACGGGAACAATCCAATATACTTTTTTAGACCATATAAAAGCAAGCATTTGGACTAAAAAGTTCTTTCTGCGTACTTTATTTTCTACTGTATGTTCAACATTATTTTCGTTATTGTCTTCCATATTATTCTCCTTTTGTTATTTTATCCATTAATTGTAGTGCTTCTTCGTGTTCTGGCAGTATATTTAAAACAGAGTTTAAATGTTCTTTTGCCTTGTCATATTCTTTTTCTCTGTATTTGCATTCTGCCATACTCATTAAGATACCGATATTATTAGGAATAACAAGATTAACAAGGTTAAATAATCCGTATGCCTGATGATAATCACCGAGTTCCAAACATACTTTTGCAAGCAGATTTCCTATTTCCGTATTTGGTGAAATGGTATATGCATCTTGAAGAAGTTGTTTCGCATTTTCATAATTTTTCTCAATATAATATACTTGTGCCAAATTATATAAAACTTCAATATTTTGAGGTTCTATTTCTATGGCTTTCAATAATATTTCTTTAGCTTTTTTGATATTATTAGCAGAAATATAATTAAGTGAAATTCCGGTAAGCATATATACGGGAATATTATCTAATTTCAAAATTTTGTTGTACATTTTTTTCGCATTTTCAAAATCCGCCATTAAATGGAAATAATTTCCGTATTCATAAATAATAAACGGATTATCAGGTGCAAGTTTATATGATTTTTTAAAATTTTCTAAGGCTCTGTCAAAAAATTTTCTTGAAAGATAAATAATAGCTAAATCTTTATAAGCAAGCGGAAAATTAGGGTCAATTTCAATAATTCTCTTTAAAACTTCTTCCGCTTTATCAGTATCATTTGTTTTTGCACAAAGAACGGCATATTCATACAGTATTTCTATATTTACAACACCTGATTCTATAACATCATAATACAATGTTTTAGCGGCTTCTAAATTACCTCTTTTGGCATACAATGATGCCAAATATATTTTTAATTGTATAGAATTTACGTTAAAAATTAAAAGCTGCTCAATTATTTTAATTGCAGTGTTTAGTTCATTATTTCCGTCATATGCACAAGCCAAACTAAACTTAAAGTTTTCTTTATCGGGAAATTTCTCCGATAAAAGAGAATACATTTTTATTGCATCCTGATACATTCCTGCTTTTAAAGCGGCAAGAGCATATGCATTCAAATATTCATCTTTATTTTCTGCTTCATATGCCTGTTTAAGATATTTATAGGCTTCAATATAGTTTTCAATAGAAAAATATGCCAAACCAATATTATAATATGCAGAATAATTGGTTTTATCGTATTTAATTGCTTGTTCATATTGTTCCATAGCTTGCGTGATTTCTCCGTTTGCAAAGTATGCAATACCAAGTTTCATATAGAACTGCGAACTGTCCGGTTCAAGGTCTAAGGCCTTTTTTAAATATTCGGAAGCCAGCTTAAAGTTAAAGTTTTCCATTGCTTGTGAGGCATAAATATCATACAGTTGAGCATCCTCTATACCGAGAGAATTTATTTTCTGCTCTAATTCTTTTAATTCATTGCTTTTATGCTGCTTAAGGTAAATGATAGCAAGACTTTTATATGCATCAACATAATTTTCTCTGAGTTTAAGGACTTTAACAAGATTTTTTTCGGCAGCTTCTAAGTTGTTTTGATTAATATTTATGACAGCAAGATAGTACAGAGCAAGAGCATCGTTCTTATCTTTCTTTAAAAGCATTTGAAAGTTTTCTTTTGCTTCATCAAAACAGCCAAGATTAATATTACAAAGCCCGAGCAATTTTTGGAACTCGTAATTGTCTTTATCTTCTTCAATTTTATTTTGAATTAGATTTTTAGCCTCGGCATAATTTCCAGTATTAACCAAATCAACTATCTTTTGTTCATCCATATATATTTCCGTTTCAATATTATTATACCAAATGATAAGAATAGCACAAGAAAAGCTTTTATGATATAATAGACAAGATTATACAGGTGAAAGGGAGAACATTAATGACTGAAAGAACATTTATTGCAATTAAACCTGACGGTGTAAAAAGAAATCTTATCGGAAGGATTATTACAAGGTTTGAAGAAAAAGGATATAAAATAATAGGTTTAAAACTGCTTCTTCCTACACTTGAACATGCTGAAAAACATTATGCAGAGCATAAAGGTAAACCTTTTTACCCTCGTCTTATAAGATATATAACTTCAGGCCCTATAGTTGCTATGGTTGTTGAAGGCCCGAATGTTATTGCCGAATCAAGAAAAATGATGGGGGCAACAAAACCTGAAAATGCAGAAGCCGGTACTATTCGCTTTGAATATGCAGTATGTCAGGAATATAACATAATTCATGGTTCTGATAGTCCGGAAAGTGCTGAAAGAGAAATTGCGATATACTTTAAAGAAGAAGAATTGTGTCCGAATTGGACAACAATGCTGGAAATGATTATGAATAATGTCGGATAAATATTTTTCATTCGAGCTTTTAAAAGAAGATAAAAACACTCATGCAAGGGCAGGTATTCTGCATACCCCACACGGAGATATAGAAACACCTATATTCATGCCGGTAGGAACTCACTCTGCAGTTAAAATGCTTACAAATCATCATTTGGAAGAAACAAAAGCACAAATAATATTATCAAATTCATTTCATTTATTTTTACGTCCCGGAAATAAATTAATAAAAGAATTCGGGGGGCTTCATAAATGGATGAACTGGAATAAGCCAATTTTAACCGATTCCGGAGGTTTTCAGGTATTCAGTCTCGCTCATTTAAATAACATAACCGAGGACGGGGTTAAATTTAAAGAACCCAAAACCGGTGATGAATACTATATTAATCCTGAAATATCAATGGAAATACAGCAGGATTTGGGACCTGATATTGCAATGGCATTTGACCAATGCGCACCGTATCCTTGTTCTTATGATGAAGCTGTAAAGGCAATGGAAAGAACTCACAGATGGCTTGAAAGATGTTTTAAAGCACATACAAGAAAAGATCAGGCACTTTTCCCTATAGTACAAGGTGCATTTTATGATGATTTAAGAAAAGAAAGCGCTTCCGTGATTTCGTCATATGATGCAGTTGGTTATGCAATAGGCGGAGTAAGTGTGGGAGAACCGACAGAACTTAAAAATCATCTTGTTGAATATACGGCACCATTATTACCTAATAATAAACCTCGTTATTTAATGGGGGTAGGCACTCCCGTGGATTTATTAGAAGGTGTAAAACGCGGTGTTGATATGTTTGATTGCGTACTTCCTACAAGAAATGCCCGTCATGGTTCTTTCTTTACATATGAAGGGAAGAAAAATATCAAAAATAAACAATTTGAAAAAGATGCATCCCCTCTGGATACAAATTGCGATTGTTATGCTTGCAAAAACCATTCAAAAGCATACATAAGACACCTATACAGAATGGGCGAAGCTAACGCTCAAATTCTTCTTTCAATTCATAATACAAGATTTCTTATAAAATTCATTCATGACCTAAGAAACAGTATTCTTGAAGACAGGTTTGAAGAATTTTATAATCAATATAAATCTGTAGTTTAAAGACCTATATTTTGCTCAAGTTTTAGTGAGTCTATAATTTTCATTAATTCTTTTATTTCAAGGACGATGGCTTTATAGTTTGAAATTTCATCAGCAGGTTTTAATATAGGAACCTCAAACCAGTCTTTACTGGATTCAACGGCAAGATGAACATATCCGTTTTCAAAAGAAACGGATACACTTCCTCCGAAGCCTTTATTTGCTACATTTATCATCCTTGTCATAAATGCAGTTGTTATAAGATATCTTGCTTCTACTTGATCGGAAGAACGTACCTCATAAAGTTTATTGAATTCCGGATCTTCCAGCATAACAACGTCACCTTGAGAGCTATAACCCGAATTAACTGAAATTTTTATACCTCCAAATGGGTTTAGTGAAAAATCTTTTACTAATTTATGCGGGCCCTTATATTTGACTATGGTAAATCCTGAAAATCTTTTTTTGCAAGGAACTTTTATCAACAGACCTGAAAATACATAATGCTCTCTTCTGTGTTTTCCATGACCGGTTACTTTTTTCAATCTGATTTCAGCTATATCAACATCTAAAAGTTTATATTTACCTTTTATTCTGTCATCACAGTATTGAGAGTTAAACTCATTAAATAATTTAAGAGTTTTAATATATTCAAAAACATTTTTATCCTCGGTTATTCTAAAATCCCCGACAAATCTGAGTAATTTAGGTAAAATTTTCTTTTTAACTTTATCTTTATATGCTTTTACCGTAATATTAATGCCGCACAAAACAAATAAATATAATATAAATAGAGAAGTTTGAGCTGTAGAATATATAATATATGTTACAACTGCAATTGCTATAATTGAACCAAGGATAATCCAGAAAAGAAAACATTTTCTTAACTTTTCCAAGTCTGAAAAGTATTTATATAAATCTTTTTTATAAAATTCTCTAAATTTTGCGGAGAAATTATTATTTTGTGAGGTATCATCATTTTGCATATTAAATTACCGTTTTTGAATAAATACGGCAGAATTCGATATTCTGCCGTATATGGATATTTTATTTATTATAAATATTTTGTTGCATCAATAGGTTGCTTCGTTGCAGTATCAGTTTCATAATAGCTTAAATTAGCCATCTCTCCTGCATAGCTCGCAAATAATGACCCCGGGAATATTTGTATGGAGTTTCTTAATTGTGTTAATGCTGAGTTATAAAATCTTCTTGCAGCAGCAATATGTTCCTCTACTTCATTATATGTTTGCATAGCTTGAACCATCGTTGCGTCTGATTTTAAAGTGGGATAATTTTCAACATTTACCATTAATGCTTTTAATTGAGCATCCAAAGCTGCTTCTGCTTCGAATTTTTCTTTTGAACCGAGAGTCGCATTCATTGCTTTCGTACGAAGTTCAGTAATTTTTTCAAAAATTTCAGTTTCATGTTCCATGAATTTTTTCGCAATTGTTAAAACATTAGGAATTAAATCATATCTCTTTCTGAGTTGTACATCTATTCCTGAAAGTGCTTCCATTGCAGAGTTCTTACATTTTATGACTTTTGCATAACAACCGTATAAAATACCTGATACTATTAAAAACAGTATACCTATACCTACCATAAACATTAGACTCATATTCTTTCCTTTTCACTATACTACTTCTATACAATACCATTTTTTTGTTTTTTTTAACTCAAACATAAATATGAATATTTTTTGTTTTGTAAAAAAGTAAATTAATGTAAAAATAAAATTTTTATTGTTCTGTTTTATGACAAAAAAAAATATGTCTGCAATTAATATCTTTGAGATATGAGAAGGATATATTATGAGAATAAATAAGGTTGGAATTAACCCTGTAAATAAAATCGGGTTTAAAAGTATAAGAACTGACAGAAATGCAGTCATGCAGCTTGCACAAGGTAAAAAAACCATAATAGAAAATAACAAACTTAATATATATGCAGCATTAAATAATATAAGTTCACAACCTGATGATGATAATATATCTTTACTTTTATATGTAGCAGAAAATCTGGCATACGGACAAGGACATAACAGTGTATTTAAAGATATTCTTGATAAAGAGAATATAACTCCGGAACAAAGAGAGAATACAGATTGGCTGCAATTGCTTGATGATACGGTTAGACGAGCAATATCGCAATCTTCCGAAGAAATGCGTGATACTTTTATTGATGAATACAAAAGAATTTTCGGCGAGAAAAAAGAACTTACACCCGCACAATCAAAAATTTTAGAATTAAGAAAAGAATTAACTTCAAAGATTTTGAATGCTGCTTTGCCTGAAGAAGCTGAAAATATGGAAACGGTCACAAATATAAGACAAAATTTGGATTATTTTGTTGCTTCATCCGAAATACCTTTAGATGAAAAGCATCAATGTCTGGAAAAACTTATATATTTTATGAGTAGTGATTATAAAATTAATCCGCAATTAAAAGATAAAAAACTGCAAGTTTTGGATGAAGTTCTTAATGATATAGTTGTCAAAACCCCGAATGATAAAACATTAAAAACAAAAGATATAGACCAAAGACAATCAGGAATATGTGCGGCAATATCAATAAGCAGAAAAGCAATGGCACATGAAGACAAAGTTAAATTTATAGAACTTATAACCGATGAGTTGCAAGATTCTCCTACAATGTCAGTATATGATATTACAGAACTCGGAACAGGGAAAAAAGTAAATGTTCCGAAAGCCAGAATTAATTATAATGCTGCATTGCAAAGAGGATACAGAATTATTGATGCTTCGGCTCATAATTGGATGCAAAATGCACATGCTGCAGGAAACGGGACTATACAAACGGAATATTATACTGCTTTTGAAGATGATGATTACGGCATTTTTGATGATTCAAGCTGGTATACAAGCGATAATGATGAACAGCATCCTGAAGAAAAAAGATTATTAAGAGCATTAATTAAAGAAAAAGAATATATAGACTCTTTTTACAAAACACAAAAAATAATGCAGCAAACTCATGATACAGCTGCATCAATAAGAAAAGAAGCATTTGATATTGCAAAAAAATCAATAGGTAAGCTTAACAGCATATTTACCGAAATATTTCCGGAAAAAACATTTGCTGAAAATTCATTATTAATAAAATCTTTGTTTAAATTTTATAAAGACAGAAACTACGAAAATGAAGCAAATATTGCCGATAAATTATCCGATAGTCTTAAAACGGATATTCTTGTTCAATATATCTCAAATTCAGTACCTGATATAACGGCGAATCAAAAAAAAGAATTAAAAACAAAAGCCAATATTATATTCGGAATGACGGAAGAATATCTATCCGCAGAAAAGAAAAATTCTTCTTTATCCAGATTTACGACACCGAGAAATAAATACATATTAAATAAAAAATTGTTTAATATTGCAGCTGCTCACAGAACTGCTATAGAAAGAGATGTTAATTTGCAGGATGGTGTGGCACGATTTGAGAGATTATGCGGTTTACCGCCGAGAGATATACAAATATCAGAATACTTAAAATCATTAAAATCCGGATTTGACTCATATTCTGTAAGACAAAGATATGCCCAAAAAGGTATTGTTCCTACAAAAAAACAATTGGAAGAAGAATTAAATGCAGATATTTTAAAGCTTGAAACGACAATCCCCAAAAAATTAAATGATATTGCAGAAACTTTATATGATAAAGATTTAACAACCTCTGTCCTTATTATGTACAAAAGTGTCTCGGATGCAATAAAGAACGGAGATAAAGATGCTCTTGACAATGTCAAAATGACAATGAATTTTAAAGGAGATAAAAATAAAGTTCTGTCAATGCTTGATAAATGGATAGATAAATTATCGAATTCTCCTGAGCAAGAAGATGTATTAGAAGCTGTAAGAATGCTTGGATATGATGACAGAATGCATATAAGCACAGTTTTCCTGAGAACGTTTTTTACCGGTATTATGAATGGTATCTCTGAAAATGAATATAACAGATTAATAAAAATATTCGGAGGCGAAGAAAAGCTTGCACCGGGATTAGAACTGCAAAATAAAAAATTTGAAAAAATTAAACAAGAATATGATTCAATTCTAAAGAAATGGAATGTTCCGACTGCAAGAGAACAAATCATTGATAAAATGGAAAAACAGCATGATATATTAAGCAGAAAACAGCTTGATGCTTTAAACAAACATTTTCTTATAATCCAAGCAGGACTTAAACAAAACGAAAGAATAAAGAATTCAAAAGAAAAAACAAAGGCAAATAACAGTCTATTCACTTTCACCGAATCGGAAAATGAGACTTTCAAAGCTATTGAGAAAAAGCTTTCTCAAATGAGAAAATTCAGTAATATGGAATATAATGCAATTAATGATTTGCTGCACGATGAACTGGAAGCACATTATGCAAATATGGGTATGTTAAACGGGCAATTCTGGGTAAGAGAAGAAGGTTCTTCAGGATTATATGCAAATGAGCAAATAAGAATTATAGAACAAATGACAGGTAAACCCTATCATATAGAAACAGATATAACCGAAGCGGCAAAGGCAATCAAACAAGGTAATGGCAGCGGAATACTTGCAATGAGTGTAGATGATTCTGATTATGCTTTTCATGCGCAATATTCACCTGCGGTTACAACAGAATCATTTATAAATTCGCAAACGGGTGAAAAAATTGTACAAGATGTTATATGGACCGATAATTCATGGGGTGATGCAGAAAGAGAGTATTTCTGGAACGGTCATGACGGATTCTATCATACTGATTATGACAGAGGATACGGATTAAAAGACGGTTTTATACTTTCTGATGACGGTAAAATCGGACTTCCCGTAAAATCCATCCATGGTGCAGTCGGCAGAGCTGCAAATGATAACGGTGAAAAGTTTGGGTTGTTCAGTGATGTTATTTTGCCGGGAAATCCTGTTAATATATATCAAAAATTATATAAAATGTTTAACTACATATTAAATATAAACGAGGGAGAAACACAGTTCACAAGTTTGGAAAAAATGCTTGCAAACGGATATAAATTCAGTATTAAAGAAGTTGAAGGATTAGATGATATTTCTGAAGCTAAATTTCATCAAGTATCTGAAAGAGTTGACAAAGAAATAAATTCGGAAGCCGATTTTGATAAACTTCCTGAAGATGATGATTTAAAAATGGCATTTAAACAATTGGCTGTATATATGTCTACAGATAATCCGCAATTGCAGGATTTGGCAATATGGGCTACAAATGATGAAGAACTAAAAGAAGCTGCGGATGAAATATTCTCCGAGCAAATGGATGCTATTGCAACAATACTTGCAAAAACTGATGATATTTTTGATTTAATTCATTCTTATTCGCTCAAACAATTATCTGACCTTATTAAATTGACTGAAAAGAAATTCGGCAATAAATATGATGAGGAAACATTATCCCAAGCAATATTTAATAATGAAAAATCAATAAAAGAATATAACGGTTCTTTAAAAAATGCCGAAGATATAATTGTTAATAATATTGTTGAAACCGCAATTGAAACAATGAAGAGTGAAGAGGAAGCTAAATATTTTATTGAAGAAGCAATAAAAATAATACATGAAGCTATTGAAAATAATATTAAAATAAAATCGTTTAACAGTCCGATTTTAACAAATTCTCCGTTATATACCCAATTATTTGATGCAGTGGATAAATACCTTAAACCAACATCAGATGAAGAAATGCTGCAATTAATACAGGAACTGCAAATAGCAACATCAGAACAGTCACAAGACTTTTTTGATGCATTTAAACCTGAGGATGCAGGCATAAGAGAGAAAAAAGCATACGACTATTTATTAAGATATAAAGCAGGTAACAGTTCTTTATATAAAGCATTATGGGAAATTGTATGTAACAAAGAAATATATAAAAACAGAAAATCCAAAAATGCAAATGATTTGGCAACACCTGAAGATTTATACAGAGGGTTATATGTTAAACTGTCTGAAATGGATGTACAAAAATATATTAAAGCCTTTAAAGCTGAAGCTTTCCAAAAATATAAAGTCAGACAAGCTTTTCCTGATCCGGTTGTAGTTACGGATGAAACAATATATAAAACCGTAAAAGATATGATGCAAGAATTATCTCAACATGTGGACGGAATATACAGTTCACAAAATACTCTAAACGTTTTGGACGGTTATAAAAAATTATGTAATAACTATATATATAATCCCGATTTTATGGCTTTATATTTGGATTTCTCAACTGATGAAAAGACAGGAAAAACCATAGTATCTCCTAAACAAGAAATAGAAATAACTGATGAAAATGCGGGAGAATTTACGGCATTTCTAAATGCAATGAATTCAGTGTATAGAGAAACGACAAAAGATGCTTCTTATAAAGAAGTTTCTCAAACAATAGAACATATTGCCGAAATGTTTAACAATAATACGATAATAGACGGAAATGAATTGTATGCTTGTTTTGACTTTTTAGCAAATGTATTTGAACATTTAAATCAAACCGGCATAACAAAAGTTCAATTCTCCAGAATGAAAAAAGCAGAACTTGAAACATTAAATAAGAAAATACAGTTAATGGTTACCGCAAATGTAGAACCCAAATACAGAGATGAAGGTTTTAGACAGGTCCATGAAATCATTAATATGTATAAGAAAGATGCACCGCAAGAAGATATAGAAGATGCTATAGAAAAATTGTCAGGCTTTATTATAAAACGGCATATAGTAAAAAATCCTACGGTACTTTTAAAAGAAGTAATAAAACTTCTTATGGACGGTAAAAAAGATTCTGATATATATCAAGTTTTGAGACATTATCTTTTAACCTCTCTGACTGTAGCACAACAAACAAAAATCCAATATAAGCTTGTTCAAAACCAGCATGAAGGAATAAGTACAAAAACAAAAGATATTCTTCCTTTATTCTCCGTAACAATGAAAGACGGTTCAACTCAGCCGATGGACAGTGAAAGCGGAATGATATATATTATGAAACAGCTGGAAAACACTTGCGATAATTATGCTACATTAAATCTTCTTTTAAAACAGTCAGGATTATCAGAAAAAGCGTTAATGGCAATGATTAACAATTTTGAAATAGAAAAAACAAATGATTTGGTTGACGAAAAAACAAAAGAAATCATTGAAGATATATCGGAATTAGATAATCTTGCAAGTTTGCTTGACGGATATATGAAATCAAATACTATAGAATACAAAAATATAAAAGATTCTATTGATGCTGTTGTTGCTTATGTTAAGAAACAAATAAAAGATTATAAAGAAAGACCTGCAATAAAACATTTTGTTGAATATCTTGAATCATTACAATATACAGGTACTTTTGAAAATACTGCGCAGGAAGTACTCAAAGGACTTACAGGAAATATTACATATGATGCACTTCAAGCAGTTGCTGATTCTATAAATGAAAGTATGAGATATATTTCGGAAACTTCAAACTTCCTGCAAGAAAATGTAAAACTGATAGTATCGTTAAAGGTTCCTGAAGACAGTGATTCCTATAAAAAAAGAACGGAATTTTTAAATAAATATGATATGGTTACAAAACATATCAGTGAAAAAATTCAAGAAATCACGGAAGTTGCTCAAAAAAGCTCATTCTTAGCCGGAGAAAGAGTACCTGCTTGATGAACATATTTGCTTATAGTATTATGTTCTCTAAGGAGAGTATATGAAAAAGATAACAACATTATTTATATTATCAATTATGCTTTTAACAGTTGCTCCGGTATTTGCTGTTAATATAGGCACTTATAAAACAGAAACAGAATATGGTTTATTGGACGGATTTAAATTTAATTGGAAAAACAGAGATAAAAATAAACCTTTTATTGAGCCGAGAGAAGAATCTTCCAGCCGCGAAAAAGAACGTGATTTAAAAGAATATAAAGATAACGAATACGAATATACAAAATATATGTACGAAGGAAGATCTATAATATAAACTTCCGTTAAATTTTGTTAAACAAAAATCTTTTTATAGCAAAGATATTTTTCCTTATTTTTTCTAAAGGTAGAAAATAAGAAAGATTAATATGAATATTTCTCCTGTATCATTTTACGGAATATACAATAATAAAAAACCGATAAAAGCAGCTAATCAACAAAATACAAGTTCAAAAAAAATGCATGATTCAGATAAAACCGCAAGATTAGTAGCAGCTGCCGGTGTGCTTGCTACGGTAGTTACTATGGCTATCGGCGGATGTTCTCTCAATAAAAAAGCAAATAGTCTTGTAATACCGTTTAATTCAAAGAAACAATCGATTACTGAAATCTCAAATACATATAATGTTCCGGTAGAAGCAATTCTTGCATACAATAATATTAAAAGCGAAGATGGTAATATATCTTTAAAAGAACTTAAAATACCGGCTTCTTTTGATTATATCCAGCCTAAAATAAATACTTTGCAGCAAGAATTATATTCTGATTCCTTATCGGAAGAAAAACGACAGGAAATAGAAAATCAAATAAAAATACTCAGACAGAAAAAAGAAGAACAAGATAGTGTCGCAACAGTATATAAAGATTATGAAAATGTTTATATTACTATTAATTTGAGTGATTTAGCACCTGAAAAATACAAAGAAAAATATGCTCTGGGTGTAAATATAGAAACATTAAAAAAATTGTTTGATATTGAAGACGGTGCTATTGAAAAAAATAATAAATTAAATGCACAATGGCAAGCAACAGATGCTTCCGGAGAAAACGGATATTATGACTATACTCTTAACTGGTTTCACAATGGTGATGTTATAGTTGTTCCTTTATCTTCAATAAAGACAAATGATATAAATCTTCAACAATATATCAGAGAATAATGCTTCCTTTTCTTAAGACTTTTACTTCATTATCTTTTACAAGAACGACAGTTGATTCCATACCTTTACAATTGTATCCGTAGTCTTCAAAAACAATATCAACAAGATTGCCTATAGAATTTTGGGTTTCTTCATAAGTCTTTGAAGAAGGGTGATTTGATAAATTCGCACTTGTGGTTGCAAGAACATGACCGTCTATAACAGAACATAATTGTTTAAAGAAAGTATTATCGGGAATTCGTATACCTACGGTATTTTTACCTGATGTAATATAATCAGGTGTTAAATCGGATTTTTCTGTTACTATAGTTAATGCTCCGGGAAAATATTTGTTCATCAGTTCTTTTGTTTTATTGGAAATATCTTTTACGTATGGGAACAGATATTTTGAATTATCAGACATCAATATCAGCGGTTTTTCTCTGTCTCTGCCTTTAATTTCATATATTCTGTCAACCCCCTTTTTATTATTGGGAAGACATCCTAATCCCCATACTGTATCAGTAACAAATGCTATTACTCCGCCGTTATTTAAAATATCATTTAAGGATTTAGCGTACAAATTTTCGTTTAATATAGTCTTTAATTCTTCCAATTAATTCACCTACATATTCAATTCTAAATAATACCGCAAATATCATATATACAAGCATACATAATGCAAATATGGTAACGGTCTTTATCAATAGTAACAGCCATCCCGAAACATTCCAATGTAAATACAAAATATAGATTAGAGAGAATGCCAATAATGCAGCTGCAATCATTTTTATAAGATTTTTAAAATATGCGAAGTATCCCAAGCGGATTCTTTTTGTAATAATTGTTCCGAGAAGTACAGCATTAATTAATGTTACAAGTGAAGTAGAAAGTGTAATTGCCGCAATTCCGAGTTTACCTATAAATAAAGCATTTAATATAAATTTTAATATTATTGATGATAATGCAACTAAAAACGGTGTTTTGGAATCATTAAAAGAATAAAATATCCTTGTTACAGAGTCTCTGAAAACATATGGAATAATGGCAAAAGACAAGAAAATGAGGGCTTGAGATACCATTATAGTGGCTTCAGAGTCAAATTTCCCTCTTTGGAATACTATCTGAACCATATCTTGAGCAAGCAGAATTATGCCAAACATAATTGGGATAGCAACGAAATTAAGCAAACCAACCCCTTTGTGGAAATAATATTTGACATCATCCAGCTTATTTTCACCGACAAGCTTTGAAAATATGGGGAATAGCGGTACGAGAAATGCTGTAACCAAAATACCTACAGGAAATTGGAATACTCTGTTTGCATATCCTATAGATGTCCATGCACCTTCTCTTAGTTGAGAAGCGAAAAACATATCTACATAAACATATATTTGTCCGATAGTTGAGCTTAAAGCAGCAGGAAATACAAGTTCAATAAGATTTTTAAACTCAGGATTATTTTTAAAATTAAAATTTGGTTTTAACTTGAATCCGAGTTTTTTTACAAACGGCGCCTGTAATAAGAACTGTAAAACTGCACCTATCGTTGTAGCAACAGCAAGACCTATGCCGAATTTATCACCTTTTGTAAGAGCTATAATCGTAATAATACTTAAACTCATAAGAACAGGTGAAATATTGGGCATTAGAAAACATCTATATGTGATTAAAAGACCGTAATATATACCTATAATCCCACCAATAACAATAACAGGAGTCATTATTCTTAAATGAATACTCGCTAAATCAACAAGTTCTGCATTATTTGAATGAATAATAAATGCAAGAATTTGATGAGAAAATGCAAAAATCAATAGTGCCAGAATTAGAAATACAATAAATGTTCCCGTCAAGAAAGTATTAAATAGTTTATTAACCTTTTCGGAAGGCATTTTGTCGTCGGGGTCTACCAGTTTTGCAAAAACACTTACCGTTGCGCTATGGAACGGACCTCCTACTCCGCCCATTAAAATTATTGCAAGCGATGGGATTTGATATGCGTAAAAATATGCATCCGAAACCATACTCGCGCCAAAGAAGTTAGCAATACAAATATCCCTTAAAAATCCTACAAATTTTGAAATAATAGTTACGAAAGCAATTAACCAAGCAGCTTTTAATAATGATGAATCTTTACTCATTATTTGCTCCTTTTACTTCCGCAAATACCGTTAATTTCTTTGAAAATCCAAGATTTTCGTCCAATATTAAGTATGAAATTTTGTTTCGTCCTTTTTGTAGATATTTAGAAACATCTACTGTAGTGAGATTGCTGTTCAATTTGAGCTCAAGTTCTTTATCATTTACAGTTATTTTTATTTTTTTTACTTCATCCGGATTTTCAATATAAATAACTGCCTTATCGTTTTCAGTATAAAAAATATTTTCAGTGGGTTTAATATGTGAAATAACTTCAGATGGAATTGTTGCAAGTTTAATTCCTTGATAATAGTGCTGTAAAATCTCATCAAATTTATAACCGTTTGCAGACATTTTGCCTGCACCCCACTGGCTTAAACCGACACCATGCCCGAAACCTCCTCCTATAAATTTATACATAGGAGTTAGTCCCTCAATATATTTAATTACAAAATTAGCACTGGGGAGTGAAATCCAATTTTTTTGAAAACAGCGTCTTATTACAAGTTCTTTTTCTATAACATATGTATTTTCTGTAGTTTGAAGCTCAAGTTTTATTATTTTACCTGAATTTCCTCGTTTTAATGCCCTAATAGAAACTATTTTTCCGATTTCATCTCCGGAATATATTTCGGGTTTTATGAATCCTGTTTTTGATTGAGCAGGAAGTGTCTTTTTTAATACATTTTCCAACTCTTGAACAGTCCATTCTTTTTGCCAGCGATAATAAGGAGAATCTTCATCAAAGGCGACAGGTCTGGATGAATAAAATTCTTCTGCTTTTTCATCTGTTTCTAATGTGCCGAACTCGGGATTATCAGGAACTGCGGTTAAATAGTGAATGTCTTTAGACGGGAAAACTCTTGTTTCAGGGTCAGAAAATGCATATTCATAACTTTCGGTATAACCTCCTGCCGTAGAACTATACAATGCAAGTATCGGTTTATTATCTCTATCTAAGGCAATTATCCCGTCTGTTTCATCAATGGCTCTGTCTGATAAATGTTCTTCTGTATTTGAACCATAGTATACTTGACATGCAACAGAATCACATAAATCAAATTCTTTATATGCTTTCACTCTGGGTGTGACAGCATAATTTCTTGCAGCAATAGTTTGAGCTTTTAAAGCTTCAAGTCCGAATCTTACAGGCATTTCATTGGGAACAACACCTCTTAAGTAATTGCGCAGACTGAGTATATTTACAATTGAAAACTTTGATATATCTTTAGAACTTCTTACAAGTTCAATATATCCCCTGTATGCAGCCTGTTTGCCTTTTCTTTTTAACCCCTTTATTTTAACCGGAGAGCTGTCTCTTGAAGATACAAGAACAGGTCCTTGCAAATTTCTTGCGACCAATTGACCGTCCAAATATATAGAAAAACGATTATTTTCAGAAGTTACTTTTATGGACTGAGACATTTCATTATTAGGAACAACATACCCTGTAACCGAATCCATAACATTCAGCATGCCTGCATCCAAAAATTCAATACTGCTGTAAATATATGTTCTAAAATCGGTATCACTTATTCCGACACGAACGGGCATGAAATTATCTGTAGCTTTTGCCGCCGGTAAAAGCAATATTAGTGATATGACTGCTATATATATATACTTCAAAACTCTGAACATGAACTATCCCTACTCACCTTATTATAGTCGAAATAACAGGTATTGTTAAATACTTTATTGTATAATTATGAAAAAAGGAATTTATATTCATGAGTCTTAATTCTACACCATCGGCAGAAAGAATTCATATAAGCTTTTTCGGAAGAACAAATGCGGGGAAATCAAGCCTTATAAATGCTATAACTAATCAAAATTTATCGATAGTTTCTGATATAAAAGGAACAACTACAGACCCTGTATATAAAGCAATGGAAATATTACCGTTAGGACCTGTTATGCTTGCCGATACTCCGGGATTTGATGATGAAAGTGCTTTAGGTTCATTAAGAATAAAAAAAACAAAAGAAGTTTTAACCAAAACGGATATTGCCATTTTAGTTGCAGATGCTTCTCTTGGACTCTCTGAATATGACAGACAATTGATATCCTTGTTTGAAGAAAAGAACATAAAATATATAATTGCATATAATAAGGCTGATTTAATTGATATAAAAGACATACAGAAAAATAAATCAGGAAATGAGATATATGTCAGTGCGAAGGATTTAACTAATATTAATGAATTAAAAGGATTAATAGCCTCTTTTAAAGAAGCAGAAAATAATAAACGGTTAATCGGAGATATTGTTAAACCTAACGAAATTGTAATACTTGTAACACCTATAGATAGTGCTGCACCAAAGGGAAGGCTAATACTTCCACAGCAGCAGGTAATAAGAGATTTGCTTGAAGCAGGTGCTATTACCACAGTAATAAAAGAAACAGAATTAAAACAGACGTTAGAACTTATAAAGCCAATGCTTGTAATAACGGATTCTCAAGCATTTAAAAAGGTAAACGAAGAAACCCCCGAAGATGTTTTGCTCACATCTTTTTCTATACTGTTTGCAAAATATAAAGGTGTATTGGAAACAGCAGTAAAAGGGGTAAAGGCAATAAACAATCTTAAAGACGGTGATAACATTTTAATTGCTGAAGGTTGTACTCATCACAGACAGTGTGATGATATAGGTACGGTTAAACTTCCAAAATGGCTTCAAAACTATACAGGAAAGTCTTTGAATTTTGATTTCAGTTCGGGAACGGGTTTCCCTGATGATTTATCCAAATATAAAATGATAATACATTGCGGCGGCTGCATGCTAAAAGAGCAGGAAGTATTATACCGATATGACATGGCTGTAACTCAAAATATTCCTATATCTAACTACGGAATTACCATTGCATACATAAACGGTATACTAAAAAGAAGTATTAAAATTTTTCCGGAAATATACTCAATTTTATATTAAGAATTGTAAAAATAATATATATCGCAAATGCAATAATTACGGCATTCCTTGAACAAGATAAAAAAAGTTGTAAAAAAAAGGCAATTTCTCGAAAATATATCTCTTTTATATATTAGAAGAGTTTATAACGAGGATAATAATGAGCGATATTTTTGCAAAACTAAGTGGCGTTAATCAAAATCAATGTAAACAACTTGCTGATATAAAAGATACAGAAGAATACAACTATGATGAAGTTGACCACACTGTAGGAAACAATATAGATGACGCAGATGCAGGTATTTTTGCACAAAACTATGACTTCAAGTTCTTTGAAGATGAATTTGATAAAGGCAATGACGGCGGATTTGACACAGAAGGTTAATCCCCATCATTAAAAAAACTTTAAGCTCCCTTTAACTTATAAAAGGGAGCTTTCGTTTATCCTTTTACGGCACCTTCATTTTGTCCCGAAACAAAATATTTCTGCATTGAGATAAAGAATATTATTATAGGAATAATTGAAATTATAGAACCTGCAGCAATATAACGCCAGTTAGCACTAAACATCCCTTGTAAATCGTTAACTCCGACAGGAAGAGTATATAAAGCCTTATTGGTTAACACAATGCTCGGCCATAAGAATTCACCCCAAGATCCAATAAACGTAAATATAGCTAAAACAGCTAATGTCGGTGTTGTCATAGGAATTAATATTTTCCGCCAAATATTAAAAATACTGCAGCCGTCTATAAATGCCGCTTCTTCCATTTCTTTAGGGATTGAAAGAAAAGCCTGACGCATTAAAAAAATACCGAAAGCATTAACCGCAAACGGCAATATCAAGCCTAAATACCCCATCGTTAATCCGTATGCATCCACTAAATGAAGTTTTAATACTATTAAATAAATAGGAAGCATTATAGCCTGAAACGGTATCATAATGGTCGCAAGTATTGCACCAAAAATCAACCCTTTTCCTTTAAATTCCATTCTTGCAAGAGGATAAGCCGCAAGAGATGAAAATATAAGATTTAAAATAACCGTAAATGCAGCAACTACAAAGCTGTTTAAAAAATATAAAAGGAACGGTATTTGTTTCCAAACTCCTATAAAATTGTCAAAAGTAAGGTGTTTAGGAATAAAAACAGGAGGATATTCAAAAATATTTTCATCTATTCCTTTTAATGCCGTTGAAATTAACCATATAAAAGGAAACAACGAAAGAACAGACATTGTTATTAAAAAGAGGTGAGCCCCTGAATTTTTAAACAGTTTTCTAATCATAGTTTATACCTCTTATTCTCAAAGAAGGTAATATTTATAATTGAAAATAATAGTATTATTATCAATAATACAACTGAAGCAGCGGAAGCCATAGATAAATCAAGATTTTCAAAAGCTCTTTCATATATATAATACACAATTGTTTTTGTTGAATTTAAAGGTCCGCCTTTTGTCATAACGTATATTTCCGCAAAAACTTTTAATGCTGAAATTGATGATATCGTAACAACAAGAGCTATTGTCGGCATTATGTGAGGTATGGTTACCGTTAAATGTTTGAAAAAAGAATTAGCACCATCTACATCAGCAGCTTCATATAAATCTTTAGGTACTCCCATTAATGCTGAAAGATATATCATCATATAGTAGCCGATACCTTTATATATAGTAACAAGTGCAACGGAAAATAAAGCCCACCTTGTATCAGTTAACCACCCTATTGGCTTTAATCCGATTACATCAAGTATATAGTTTAATATCCCTTGCTGAGCATACAGCCATTTAAAAGCAATTGCGACTACAACTATAGATACAACTACAGGCAGATATATTAAAACTTTATATATGTTAATGCCTTTAATTTTTTGATTAATAAAAATTGCTACAATTAACGGGAAAATTGCTAAAAACGGGACAACCATAAGCAAAAACAAAAAAGTATTTATTAATGCAGTATAAAATTCTTTTGACTGCAATAATTTTGAATAATTAATAAAGCCTATAAAAGTCGGATTATATATATCCGTTGAAAAATCTTTCAGACTTAAAATAATTGTTTGTATAAACGGAATAAAGAAGAACACTGTAAGAAAAACCAGTGCGGGTATTAAAAATAAATAAGGAGTATATTTTTTATAAAATATTTTCAAAATGTTAACCTTTTTTTAGATTATAAACTTTATTGGCAATATTTGCACGCAAAATGTTTTTATAAATATGTAATAGGGGTAGGTATGCAGTTTATTAATTTTTTAAAGAAAATATTTAATAAAAAGAAGATTTTACAACCTTCTGTGTACAATATATCAGGTACAAAGCACAGTTTAAATTCTGCATGCACATTAAAACTTTCAAGTGAAACGGAAAATAAAAAGAAACAAATAAACGAAAATTTAAAAAATTTATTAAAGAAATATATAGATTCACCTGAAAAATTAATACAATATATAAAATTACACGGCATAAAAGTATATAAAATAAAAAATGCTTCAAAATTGTTGTCAAAAATCAGAGAAGAAGAAGGCTTTTTGACACCGTTAAAAGGATGGAAAGCATTAATAATGAACTTCGTAATAGGCATTTTAATAGAAGAAAAAATTAATTTTAAATTGTCTACTAAAGAAATGTTTATTTTTAATGAAGGTGAAACAGAAATTTATACAATAGCAAGAGCACTTCATAAATATTACGGATTTAAAAATAAATTGCCGGGATTTGATTATAAGTCTCAGGAAATATTTAAAAAAGTATACGGTAATATGCATACAAAGCAAGGAGATGCTCTGTCAAGTTGTGCATCTTTAAAAGATATGTATGCTTGTAAAGAAGCTTTAGCAAGAGACTTAGAATCAATTAATTTTACAATATCATTATCGGTAGAATATGAACGTGCTAAAAAAGCATTAGGAATATTGCAATCTACAAAGTCAACAAATATATAATAATTTTTTATTTGTCATATCTAAAACCTTTAGATTGAGCAATTGTTCTTCCGATACTCAAAATTTTTGATTTTATACAATTAATACATTTATCGGGAGAATCGTTAATACAGATTTTATTCGGGTATATTTCGTATTTTGCACGGTATTGTTGCTCTGTCATATTAGGCATTACTACGTTTGCTCCGGAATTTAGTGCGATAATTCTACCGTCTTCTCTTATTGATTCCATTGCTGTAGTTGCAGGAATATTAATGTCGGGTAACAGTAATCTTGTTACTGCCATTACTCTTAATGCCATTTCAAAATTATCTTTATTCCCATTTGCAAGAGGTGTCTCGGGATGAGGAATGAATGGGCCTATTCCGACCATATCAGCATCTAATTCTTTAAAAAATAAAATGTCATCCGCCAACGATTCTACAGTTTGATTCGGAAGTCCGACCAAGCAGCCTGTTCCTGTTTCGTATCCTAATTTCTTTAGATTATATAAACATTCTACTCTGTTTTCATAATTCATATCGGGATGCATTTTTTTATATAATGATTTATCAGTTGTTTCTATTCTCATTAAATATCTGTCTGCGCCGGCTTCTTTATATGCTTTAAATTCGTCATAGGTTCTTTCTCCTATGCTTAAAGTTACAGCTATATCATATTTTTTTATTTTCTTTATAATACGGCAGATTTTATCTGAATTATAATAATTATCTTCACCGCCTTGAAGTACTACCGTTCTGAAACCTGCTTCATATGTTCTTTTTACTGCATTTAATATTTCTTCTTCGCTAAGACGGTATCTTTCAAGCTTTTTATTTTCACATCTCAACCCGCAATATAAACATGAATTTTTGCATATATTGGTAAATTCAATTAAGCCTCTTAAATGAACACTTTCACCTTTATATCTTTTCCTAACGCTATTTGCGGCATCTAACAAATCATTATTTCGTGATTTTAATAAGAGTACAATATCTTCTTTTTCTAAAAAATTATTACTCTGTGCCTTTTTTATAATATTAGATAACACCTTTGGCAACTCTTTGCAATCTTTCGTAATTAATATTTGCATATTCCAAGGCTGCAGGCTTTCCTATAAATTCTCCAGCATTACTTCTTTTTTCAAGAGAAGCTATTTTTGCTCTTGCTTGATAGGCTTTGTATATTTTTACGGCTTCTTTGTCTCTGAGCCCGTCTAAATGTTTGTATATAGAATCTTGTTTGGGCTTTTTGGGATGTTTATTACGAATTTCCGAAGCGGCATTTTTTACTGTACCGGTGTCTATATTCTTTTTCTTTAACAGACATACCGTAACAGCGGTAGCACCAAGAACTGCAAGTCCGGCAAGCCCTAATAATATTTTTTTTGTATCTTCTTTATTTAAATTATTAGAAAACGATTCAACCGAATCAAAAATATTGGATTTAAAATTTACTTTGTTTTGTATTGTATTTACTCGGTTTACTTGCATTTTAACATTCCCTGAATGACTCAATTTCCCAAGAGTTTAATTCTATCATTTTTAATTCTACATGTAAATTATCCTTAAGCATGTATTAAGAACTATAACAAAACTATTAAAAAAGAAATATTCTCATTTTGAAATGTATGTGGTAACATATGGTTATAATAAAAGGATATGTTAATGGGTGAACACTGGGCAGGTTATATAGGTAGTTTACACGTACATTGGGATACATTAATAACAATGTGGTTTGCTATGGCTGTTGTCATATTACTTTCTTTTTGTATATCCAGAAATTTGCAGATAAAACCGGGGAAAGCTCAAACTGTCGCAGAAAGTATTCTTAAATTCTTTACGGGAAATTTATCTGAAGTAAAAAACGGGAATACGCATATACCAATTGTAGCTTCGTTATTTCTGTTTATTTTTGCTGCAAATTTAATGGGGCAATTACCGTTAAGACTTATACATTTAAAAACAGGGGAACTTGCTTCACCCACAAATGATCTAAACTTGACTGCGGCTTTGGCTATTATAGTCCTTATATATTATCTGTTTCAAGGATTTAAAGAAAAAGGCTTCAGGTTTTTATATCATGGACTTAGTATAACGGGAATAATAACGACGCTGGTAGATATACTTGAAATGATAACAAGACCGTTAAGTTTGGCTTTACGTTTATTTGCGAATATTTTAGCAGGCGAAATTCTTGTTTCGGTAGTACTTGGAATGTTTGCGATTGCAGCACCGGTGCCTGTAATGTTGTTTGAAATATTCGTAGCATTTATACAGGCTTTTGTATTTATGATGTTAACAATAGCCTATATAACATCATCAGTTTCTGAAGAACATTAATTTGAAAGGAGATAAAAATGGAAGAAGTAAAAACAATATCTGATTTAGCACAATTGGGTGCAGGTTTAGCTATTGGTCTTGCAGGTTTGGGTGCAGGTCTTGGTATTGGTGTCGGTATTAAAGGACTTATGGATGCTGTTGCAAGACAACCGGAAGCGGCAGGTAAAGCTGTTGGTTACTTCCTCTTAGGTGCAGCATTAGCAGAAGCTTGTGCTTTGTATGCTCTTGTTGTTGCTTTGATGTTAATCGGTAAAATTTAGGCTTAAACATGGATTTTGATGCAACTTTTTTAATAGCAGCTATTAGTTTTGTGATATTCGTTTTAATAATGAATAAGATTTTCTATGCTCCTGTGTTGAAAATTATGAGGGAACGTCAAAAACTTGTTGATGATAACTTTACAAGTGCTAAAGAAACAGAGCAAGAAGTACAAAAGCAAATTCAAATTCACAACAGTGAACTTGAAAAAACACGTGATGAGGCAAGAAATAAAGTTGCTCAAGAATCAAAAAGAATTAAACAGGAAAGCTCTAAAATAATATCCGAATATAAAGCGGAACTTAATGAAAAAGTTCAAAAAGAAAAGGAAAATCTTAAAAATTCGGCAATAGAAGCAAAAGAAGTTATAAAAGATAAAGTTGTTGATATTGCAAAAAATATTTCGGATGTTCTTTTAGGCGAAGAAATTCATTCCGAAAGAATTGATAAATCACAGATAAATGAAGAAATAAATTAGAATGTCAGGTATATTAAATTTACTAATACAGTCAAATACATTAAATTTTTTAATTGTTTTATTAATCATTGTTGCATTGATAAAATATCTCAAGTTTGGCGAAAAAATAGACAAAATCAAAGAAGAAATAAAAACTTATGTTGAAACTTCCGAAAAGGAAAAAAGTCAGGCAGAGGCTAATTTGACTCGAATTAATGATAAACTTTCCAAATTACCTGCAGTTATAGAAAGAATTCAGAAAAGTACCGAAAAAAATATAAATAACATTGAACAAAATGTTAAGAAAAATACGGAAATTCAGAAACAGGATATTTCAAAAAATTCAGAAAGATTATTTAAGCTTGAAACAAAAAAATTTAAAGAGAAATTAACTAATCTTTTGTCGGAAAAATCCGTAGAGGTAGCGAGAAATAATGCAATACAGCAGTTAAAAGAAAATCCTATGCTTCATGCAAAATATATAGACAGTGCAATTGATGAACTTGATGAGATAAGCCTATGAAAATCGGTGATGTAAAAAATATAAAAATAGCAAAAAAATATTCAACCGCCCTTATAAATGCGGCAGTTGAAGAAAATAAAGTTGATAAAACATATCAGGATTTATTGTTTATAAACGAAACAATTAAAACAAATTCTCAATTATCGGCATTCTTATATAATCCTGTTATAAGACCTGAAGATAAGTGCGATGCCGTAAAACAATTATTTTCTTCACACATAGAAAAAACATCGCTTGATTTTATTTTAATGCTTATAGAAAACAGACGTTTGAACGTTATTGAAGAAATTGTAAATCAATATTCAATTGCTTATAACAAACACATGAATATAATAAAACCTCAAATAATATCAGCAATAGAGCTTAATGAGGAACAAAAAAACAGAATAATAAACAAATTAGAAACTAAATTAAATAAAAAAATAATCCCTGAATATCAGGTAGTTCCTGACATAATAGGCGGATTGATAGTAGAAATAGAAGATAAAACAATAGATTGCAGTATTAAAACAAAATTTGAAGTAATGAAAAAACAATTAACAAAAGGAAATAGCTATGGTAACAATTAATCCTGATGAAATTACATCGATAATAAAGGAAAAACTTCAAAAATATGAATCAAAACTTGAAGTAAAGAATGTAGGTAGTGTTCTTGAAGTAGCGGATGGTATTTCGAGAGTATACGGCTTGTCTGATGTTATGTACAGCGAACTCGTAGAATTCGAGGACGGAAAAGGCACACTCGGAATGGCTTTAAATCTTGAAGAAAATAACGTCGGTGTTGTTATATTCGGTGACTATGCACATATAAAAGAAGGCATGACGGTAAGAACTACGGGAAGAATTGCTTCAGTTCCTGTCGGAGACTGTTTGTTGGGGAGAATAATTGACCCGACAGGTGTTCCTATTGATGGTAACGGGGATATAAATTATTCAAAAACAAGAGTTATTGAAAGAGTTGCTCCGGGTATTGTTACCAGAAAATCGGTTTGTGAACCGTTACAAACAGGTTTGACTGCTATTGACGGGTTGACTCCTATAGGCAGAGGTCAGAGAGAACTTATAATCGGCGATCGTCAAACAGGGAAAACAGCTATAGCTACTGATACTATCATAAATCAAAAAGGTAAAAATGTTATTTGTATTTATGTAGCAATCGGGCAAAAAACATCAACAGTTGCTCAATTGGCAAAAACACTTGAAACCCACGGAGCAATGGAATATACAATAATTGTTTCCGCACCTGCTAATGAATCTGCTCCGATGCAATATATTGCTCCGTTTGCAGGCTGTGCTATTGCTGAAGAATTTATGGAACAAGGTAAACATTGTTTAATTATATATGACGACTTATCAAAGCATGCTCAGGCATATCGTGCATTGAGCTTGTTGTTAAAAAGACCGTCAGGTCGTGAAGCATATCCGGGTGATGTATTCTATTTGCATTCAAGATTGCTTGAAAGAGCTTGTAAATTGAATGATGATTTAGGCGGCGGAAGTATTACGGCTCTTCCTATTATTGAAACTCAAGCAGGTGATGTTTCCGCATATATTCCTACAAACGTAATTTCTATTACTGACGGGCAGATATTTCTAGAATCAAATCTGTTTAACTCTGGTGTAAGACCTGCTATTAACGTCGGTATTTCGGTATCCCGTGTTGGCGGTGCTGCTCAGACGAAAGGGATAAAACAAGTTGCAGGTAAATTAAGGTTAGACCTTGCTCAATACAGAGAATTAGAAGCATTTGCACAATTCTCCAGTGATTTGGATAAAACAACTAAAGACCAATTAACAAGAGGTCAGAAATTAACAGAAGTATTAAAACAGCCTCAATATTCACCTTTAAGTGTTGCGGAACAAGTATCAATACTGTTTGCAGCAAATGAAGGCTTTTTAGATGATGTTGATAACGACAAAATAAAAGAATTTAAGCAGGGTTGGTATCAATTCTTTGATGCAAACATGAAAGAATTGTCAGAAAGATTAAATGCCGGAGAAAAACTTTCAGATGAGGACAAATCAAATTTATTAGAAAGATTAACTGCTTATAAACAAAATTTCTTTAAATAGAAAATGAAACAGGAAAAAAATGGCAAATTTAAAAAATATAAAAAACAGAATAAATTCAATCATCAGCACTCAAAAAATTGCTCGTGCAATGAAAATGGTTGCATCTGCTAAGGTTAAAAAGTTTGAAAACAGAGTAAAAACTTCAAGACCTTTTACATATGAATTGGAAAAAATGTTTTACAGACTGCTTCATTCTGTTCCGGAAATAGAAGCCAAAACAGCAGTTTTTAAAGAACCGCTGAATAATTATCCTGTTTTATTAAAAGAAAGACCTATTAAAAATGTCGGCTTGCTTGTATTAACTTCAAATAAAGGCTTATCCGGTGCCTTTAATGCAAATCTTGTACGTTATACTTTGAAAAAAGTACAAGAATATAAAGAAAAAGGAATCGGAAGTACGCTTTTTATTGTCGGTCAAAAAGGATATAGTCCTTTAAAAAGAGTTGCTGATGCAAACGGGTTTAAAATAGCAGAACAATATTTGAATTTTTCCGAAAATCCTACATCTTCACAGGCAATGTTAGTAGCTTCGGATATGGCTCGTGCATTTGTTAACGGCGAAATTGATTCAATGGAAATTATAACTACCCGTTTTAAAAATATGATGTCTTATTCTGTTGAAAAATGGGATATTTTACCTCTTGATGAAATAGATTTTGAATACACTAAAGAAGAATTTACGGATATGGAAGTCGAACCGAGTATTTCCGGTATTCTTTCCGAATTAGTTCCTCTATTTATATCAAGTATTATTTTTCAAGCTATGTTAGAATCTATAGCAAGTGAGTTGGCTTCCAGAATGACTGCAATGTCAGCGGCTTGTAATAATGCAGAAGAGATGATTCAGCAATTGACTATTGACTATAACAAAGCAAGGCAGGCATCGATAACTCAGGAAATAACTGAAATAGTCGGCGGAAGTGCGGCTATAAACAAGTAGAATGATATGAATATATATAATAAGATACTATTGAGTACATGTATTTGTGCAGTTTCTTTGACTGCTCTGTATTATGGTACTCTGGCGGCAATTCCTCATTTCGTTGACTTGAACAAATACAAAGATAACATATTCTCCGCAGTTGAAAAAGAAACGGGTTATAAAATTTCAAGTGAAGACATTGCTTTTCAAAAGAGTTTAAAACCTTTCCTTAAAATTCATATGCATCATACCGCCGTTATGTATCCTGATAATGAGATATTTTTGCAGGTAAAAGAGGCTGATTTAAAAGTAAAACTTCTTCCTCTGTTGTTAAAACAGGTTGTAATTAAAGATGCTGAATTTACACGTCCCATTATTAATATAATATTGTATAAAGATTATTCCACCTCCTTAGAAAAATATGCTGTTAAACAAAATATTATTGATTCAAAAGGGTATAAATTAAATAGTATTGCAAATGCTTCGTTATTTAAAAATTATAAAATTAAATTTAAAGATACAACTATCAATAAAACCTTTTATTTAGAAGGTGAAGAGCTTTTACTTAAAGACATTCAGTTAAACGATAAAGCACATATATATATGAAAGGTGCTATTTTTGAAAATCAAACAGAATATATTAAATATGATATAGATTTAATTTCTTCTTTAACTAAAAGAGAACATCTTTTTACATTTTCTCCGTTCAAAACGATTATGGATACTAATGCAAAAGGCAGCATAACAGGACATTTAAAAATAGATAAAGATAATAACATAAACGGGAATCTTAAAGCAGATGATTTATCTTTAAAATTAAATGATATTATCAGTAATTCTAATAATGCAAATATCTTTTTTAAAGGTCAGGAAGCTGAAATTGATGCGGTATTACATACTTCAAAATCAGATATAGCTAAAGTTAAAGGGAAATTTTCATTCGGCAAAAAACGCAGTATTGATTTGAATACAAATGCTAAAAATATAAATCTTGAAAATTTGTTTAAGATAATTTCTTCGGTAACTAAGATTTTAAATCTTCAAAATCCTTTAAATGATGTTCAAATGAAAGGTTTATTGGATGCTGATTTTAATTTAAGTTCAGATTTTAAAAAATTAAAATCTCAAGGCAGTGCTGTTATTTCAAATGCAATGATAACCCATGAAAAATTGCCGTATCCTGTTAAAGATATTAATGCTGATATTGATTTTAATAATAACAATATAAAAATTGAAAAGGCTGTTGCCGTAGTTAATAATACGCCTATAAATCTTGAAGGAAAAGTTAATGAAAATCTTATTGCAGATTTAAAAGTATTTTCGGAAAACCTTGATTTACAAGCCATTACGGCTGCTTTTTTAAATAAAAAAGATATTCCTTTTGAAATTAAGAAAGGAAAGTTGAATTTTAATTCGGAAATACAGGGAAATCTTGCAAAAAATCCGCAAATAGATTCTTCCGTTCATATTTCGGATTGTGCCTTTATCGAAAAAGAAAATAAAATACCGTTTAATGCGGAAGCAGTGAATATTAATATAAATATTAAAGATAATAAATATACTGGCAATGCAATGCTTGAAAAATCAAGTGTTGAGATTAATAAAAATCATTTTTCATCAAATAAATTTATATTCACTTTTGATGATAAAAACATTAAACTGCCGTCCAATGAGATAAAAATGATGAATTCGCCGATAATTATAGACGGAGAAATAAAAGATTATAAAGAAAATCCTATTGCCAATATAAATTTTAATAGTGATTTTGCTTCATCAGATATAGGTATATTGTTAAAACCATATATAAATGCTCCTTATAAAGCGGAGGGCAAAATTAAAATATCAGGAAAAGCATCAGCAACAAAAGAAAAGCAGATAATAAAGGCTGCGGCAAAGGCCGATAAAAACAATTACCTGTCATATATGGTTATAAAAGAGATATTGGGTAAACCATCTTCATTAGAAATAGATTGTGATATTCAAAATAATAAAATTAATTTAAAAAATGTTGTTTTAAGTGATGATTCTGTACAAGTTCATGATAATTCTAATAAAATTGTTAAAATTAACGGATTAATTACTACAGATAAAGATATTATATTTAATAATTTAAAAATATTTGTACCAAATTATATCAGTGCCAAAACAAACTTTATGGGCGGCGAAGAATTTTCTTTTAAAGCGGATGTGGTATTAAATCAAACATTAAATAATCCGTTAATAAAAGGCAATGCATCTGTAGAACAATATAAAGTAAAAAAATATTTAACTTTCATAAAGCATGCTGATATTTGTTTTAATGATGACAATATAAGAATAATTGCGCCGGATGTACAGATTAATGATTCATATTTTAATGTAATTGCAGATGTAATTCCGTCATTTAATTCAAATAATCTTACAATCTCAAATATGCAAATAAATTCCTTAAATCTCGATTTAAATAATTTATTTAATATGTTGTATACAAACAGAGAAATGTTTGTAAAAACATCATTAAATATTCGTCAGGGAACGGCAACAATTAATAATTTGGAAATGCTGGATTTGAAAGCGAAGGATATAACTGCCGATTTTAAATCTTCTAAGAATATATTGAAAATGTACAACATATCAGCAAATGCGTATTCGGGAAGTATATCTGGTCAAGCTGATTATGATTTATACTCAGGGCGTTTAAATATTGATATTGCAGGAAAAGGTGTTGATATAAAACCATCCGTATATGATTTATGTAAGTTGGAAGATAATTTATCGGGGAAAACGGATTTTTCTTCAAAAGTTTCTATGATGACAGGAGATTATAATACAGTAATAAAATCCATAAGCGGTAATTTAAATTTCAATGCGATTAACGGCGGAATGGGGACACTCGGTAAATTTGAATATTACTTATCAGCCAAAAATCTGTTTTATCACGGTATATTTAATGCCACATTAAATAGGGTTGCAGATGTGCTTCGTCACGATAAAACCGAGCAATTTAAAAGCGCAAAAGGAAATGTATTGTTCCAGAACGGATATATTATATCAGACGGTATTCAAACTGTCGGAAATAAAATGAGCCTGTATATAAGAGGCAGACATAATATGCTGACAAATCAATCAAATCTTGATATATACGGCAAAATATCGGATGATATAGCAAATAAAGTCGGTACATTTTGGAATGTTTCTCTCTCTGAATTATTTAGCGGTCAAGCATCAGGTAAAGATATAGATTTTAGTGTTGTTCCAAAATCCATAATGGATAACATACCTGATTTAAGTAATCCTAATACTCCAACTAATACGTTTAAAGTTAATATTTTAGGTGATATAAAAGCAATGAATTCTATAAATTCATTTGAGTGGATTGCGCCTGACAGAATGCCTGAAAATACATTAATAAAACCTCAGGTTCAACATTCTGAAATACAGGAAATACCTAAACAACAAGAAGTTATTGAACAAAAACAAGAAGTAAATCCTTCTCAAAATATAGAAGAAAATACGGAAGAACAAAACCTTCCTCAATTCTCGGATATGCTTCAAAACATATAAGTTGTATAATAATTTATTATGGATAATCTTTTAAAAGGAAATATTCATTCTATAGAAAGTTTCGGCACTGTTGACGGACCGGGGATAAGATTTGTTGTGTTTATGCAAGGCTGTCCTATGCGTTGTATGTATTGTCATAACCCTGATACATGGAATACAGCAGTTAATAAACAAATGACTTCGTCTGAAATATTAATAAAATATGATGGAGTGAAGGAATTTCTTAAAAACGGGGGTATTACCGTTACAGGCGGAGAGCCTCTTATGCAAATTGATTTTATTATTGATTTATTTAAAAAATCTAAAGAAAAATCTATTCATACTGCACTTGATACATCAGGTATTTTATTCAATGAAAAAGAAATTTCAAAATTTGATGAACTAATAAAATATACGGATATAGTTCTTCTTGATATTAAGCATATAAATAATGAAGAACATAAAAAACTTACCGGTTTTTCAAATGAAAATGTTTTAAATTTTGCAAAATATCTTTCTTATAAGAATATTCCCGTATGGATAAGACATGTTGTTGTTCCTTCAATAACTGATAAAGAAGAATATTTACGAGAATTAGGGAAATTTCTAAAACAGTTAAAAAATATAAAAGCCTTAGATATATTGCCATACCATAATATGGCAGTTCCTAAATATGAAAACTTAGGAATAGAATATAAATTAAAAAATGTACCCCCTGCAACTAAAGAGCAGGCTATAAAAGCAAGAGATATTATATTGGAATGTCTTAAGTAAAAATATAGTCTTATAATTTAAACAAACGGACAGTTTTTTTATTAAAAAAAGGTTCTATATTTAAATTATGCAAAATATGGACTGGTACAATAATTTAAATAAACCTTTTTTAACTCCGCCTGACGATATCTTTACGGTCGCTTGGATAATTTTGTATATACTTATTGCAGCTGCTTTAATTGTTTTTATATCAAACGGTATAAACAAAGATAAAATAAAAGGACTTTTATGTTTTTTTATTCAAATAATATTAAATTTTGCGTGGAGCAATGTATTTTTCGGAATGAAAAATATCGTCTCCGCGCTGGCGGTACTGGTATTAATGTGGATATTTATTTTATTTACAATAATTTTATTCTATAAACATTCAAAAATTGCAGCATATTTATTAATTCCATATTTTATATGGGTAACTTTTGCTTTTTATCTCAATTTGGGATTTCTCTTGTTAAATTAGAGTTCTATTGAATTTAATTGACAAAAAGTCTTAAATCCTGCACGAGCTTTGTATGCCTTGTCGGATAAGTTTCCTAAATTTAATTCTTTTGCTGATTGAACAGCTTTTGTATATAAATCATATGCTGTTTTTACGTTAGCTGAAGAATATATTCGTTTTGCTTTCATAACTTCTTCCGTATATGTTGCATAAGCAATATATAGCTCAGTTAACTGGTATTTTAAATTGAATTTCTTTGCAATTATTATTGCTTCTTCCAAATACATTTTTGCAGATTCCAAATCACCGCGCTGTAAATACAATTCGGCAAGAATTTTCTTAAAATATATGATAAAGAAATAGTTATTGATTTTAGGGCCTTTTGCAATATCAAGAGCTTTTGTTGCTGTATTTAGTGCTTTATCTTCATCTCCGGTATCTCTGTATATTTCAGAAATTAATGCCCAAGATAATAATGCACCTATAGCTACTTTTTCTTTTGCAAAATATGTAATTTCTTCATTGTATATTCCCAGAGCTTTTGCAGCATCGCCTTCTTCTTTTATTACATATCCTAATATAAGCTTTACTATATTTTTAATAAAGTGTTCGTTTATATTATTTGTAAATGCGGCAAGTTCAAACAAATCTATTTTTAAATCATTATTTTTGCCCGAAAGAACTCTGTTAATTATATTGATTAAATTCCATTCCGCAAGAAGATTTGTTTCCATTTTCCTGTCTTTGTATTCATTTGAAATATTGTTTAAAATGGCAGTTGATTTATTAATCTCTCCTGATACGGTTTTAGCAAAAGCAGTAATAATATCGGTCTGAACTAAATAATAATCCGAATTAGTTTTGTATTTTTCAAGGAAATTTCTTAAATCTAAAATAACATCATTAATCGCACTGTTTCCTTGTATACCGTAGGCTTTTGCAAGAGTAATTTTTGTTAATAACCATGCATTTATAATAAGATTTTTGTATTGATTATCCTTTTGTTCTATTTCAAGACCTCTCTCCAATACAGGAATAATCTCTTCATTCGCTATATTAATAAGCTGTTCGCTGTTTCCGATATTTAATAAAGCTCGCAGTTTTCTGGTCTTTATAAGCGCCACGTCAATGGAGCTTATTGTAGCTGAATCTTCAAGCTGTTTAATTATTGTGTCTACAGCTTCCGTAACACCAAAATAGTTTCCGCTTAAATAGCAGCTTTTAACAAAATATCCTGATAAATCAATAACTTTACGAATATTATTGTCTTTAATTTCTGAATCAAGTACATTTGCGAGATAAGTTACAGCTTCTTTCGGTGATTTTTCGCACAGTAATTTCCCTATTTCTTCATATATTTGTGCTTTAATATCTTCCGAATCATTATTATCCTGTTCCTCAAGTATTTTTAAACATTGTTTTTGAGCTATAACATATAAATTTGTATCTCCGAGTTTTGCTGTTATACTTGCGGTATTTTGCCAGATTATAAAGGATTCATTTTTAGATAAAGCCTCGGTGCAAGATATTACTTTTTGAAGATTGCTCGAAAGAATTAACTGTTTTAATGTACTATATAGACATTCCGAATTTTCCTTATATAATAAATCTTCTTTTGCTTCTTGGTATATAAGTTTCCATAAAGTTAAATTTTTAAATTCACAAGTATAATTATCAACTTGAGTAATAAACATTTCCTGAATTAAATAGCCTAAAAGGTTAACTGCTTTATCCGGCTGTATTGAAGCTGCCTGACATAATACACCTGTTGCAAATCTGTATCCCATAATTGCTGCCATATATAAAATATTTCTTGCAGCCGGAGTTAGAGAATTTAATCTTAATTTTATCAATTCCGAAAATGATGCAGGCTGTATCTCAGGACTTTTTTCAATATTTACTGAAATTTCATTATTCTCAATTTGTATATATCCTGAATTAATCAACAATGCTATTTCTTGTTCAAGTCTTATTGCATTGCCTTCGGATTTTTCTATAAGGCTGTCCAGATAACTTTGCTCCAATACGTCCTTAATATTAAACATAAAACTATGACTTACAACTTCAAGAAGTGATTCTTTTTCAAGCGGTTTTATAATTATGGTTTCAAATAATTTTTCTTCATCCGCAAGTAAATCAAAATAGCTTTGTATTGCTTTGTTTTCTTGATATGCAACAAGAAGTTTTAATCTGTTATTAAAAAATCCTTTTTTTAATATATGATTTATAAAATCATAAGATGCACCGTCTAATAATTCAAAATTATCAATAATTATGATTAAATTATTATCAGTTAAGAATGATTTTAAGGCTTTTTCAAGAACCGCAAACATTCGTTTTTTATTTGTAAGAATATTTTCAAAGGCATCTTTCTGAGAAGGATATAACATATTTATAAACAGGTTTGATTCACTTGTATTCATAGAACCGAATACTTTAGAAAAATTACTCTTTTTAAATTCTTTCGTAAAAGATTCTATGCTGTTTGTATAAGGAGGAAATCCCATCATTCTGAGAAAAGCATCCTGAAAAAAACCGAAACTTGTAATTTGAACTAACGGGGTGCAGCTTCCGTACAAAGAAATAAAACCTTTATTCTCTATATCTGAACATACTTGATTTAGTATTGCTGTTTTTCCGCTTCCTTCCGGTCCGTTAATTGCTATAATATGTTTATTTAATGAATTTGTCAGTAAATGAAGAGTTTTTTCAACAGCTTCAGGTTGTATTACAATGGGAATTTCTTCTCGGTCTTCAAAATCGTGATGCTCCGGAATTTCTTCATTTAGTTCTTCCAAAACTTCATCACTATCATTTGATATTAATAACTCATCATCATTGAATACCTGTTCAAGTTCTTTTTCAGCTGATAATTCTTCTGTTGGTTCTTGTTCTACAGGAATTGCTTTATCTGATATTTCTTCTTGTTTATCTTCGGTATCTTTTACACTTTCATCCGCTGCTTCTTCAATTTGAATGTGTTCTTCTTCCGAATTTTCATCAGTCTCAAATAATGCACTGCTTTCAGAAGTTTGAATTTCGTCTATATCCGCCTTCTCATTGACTTGGAATATCTGTTCATTGCTTTGCTTTTGTTCATTCGTCTCTTCAACAAAAGGCATTCCTTCGTTTACGGTTCTTGAATTATTTATTTCTTCCGATTTTTGTGTATTAATAGCATCATTAATCTTGGTTTTATGCATAGAACCATAAAGTTCTTGCCCTGAGCTGAAAGCATTTACTACTTCAATTGAATTATTTTCTCTTAATCTTTTTATCGAAGAAGCCTGTTTTTGTTTATTTCTTTTATGCGGAGTCAGTGGGGAATGGCATTTTCTGCATTCTTTTGCGAGATAAATATTTGTGCTTCCGCAGACGGGACAAGAAATTAAGAAATCAAAACCGCAATTCTTACAATATTTAACACCAAAAGTATTAACAGTCTTACATTCGGGGCAGCGAATATTAACTTTTAGACCGCAATGACTGCATCTGTTAACATTATCAGATATTTCGGAACCGCATCTGGGACATATCATAATTAAGCCTAACTTTTGCTACTGTCTAAAAAATTGCTGATAAGTTTTGATAATTGCAACAGACGTTTACTAACTTCAGATTGAGAAAGACCTAAATCATTTGCTATTTCTTTCTGTTTTTCACCTTTTACATATCTCTTGTAAAAGATATCCAAGAATAATTGAGAAGGGACTTCTTTATGTATTATGCAAACAGCATCAGCAATTTTTTGCAGACAATCCTTTGTAATAAGTATTTCTTCTGCTGTTTCTTTCGGGTCGGGGAAGTCAAGAACAAAAGAAGGACCTAAAGGTTGAGTCTTTACCTCTGTTTTTGAAGTAAACTCAGGCACTTTTATTTCTTTTGTAGGAATAAAACCTTCATTTGTACGTCTGACTCTGCCGGAATTTTTAAGTACGCTTAATATAGATGTATGTACAACTTTTGAAACATAACTTTCAATTTTCTGAACATTAGAAGTTGAGTTAAACACCATATATGATTTTTGAAAAGCTTCGCTACAAAAATCTTCCAATAAATCTTCGTTACCGCTAAAATTTTTATTAGCCTTAACAAATTTTTCTATTAATGATCTTTGTTCTTCTAATAAAAGCACAAGTTAAATTCTCTAATCTCGCATACCCATAAAACATAATAACATAAATTATATTTTTATTACCACTTTTAAGAAATACATATCGGATTTAAGTTCGCTATCATTGAGAATTTGGCTCTTTTCGCCTTCAAAGGTTTCATTAATACTTTGTAACACAATGTTATCTATTTCTTCTGAACCGCTTGATTTTGAGATAATAACTTTCTTAAGATTTCCGTTATTATCCACTGCAAACTTGGCTTCTACTGAGTCATTCTGCGGTGTTTCAGTTGCGTTCATAAAATTATTTCTTAAATTTTGTTTTAATGTGTTATCTAAATTTTGAAGATAATTTTTGAAGGCTTTATCTGAGAATAATTCTGTTGTGCAGAACCAATTTAATTCTCTTAAAGATACTCCGCTTCTGTTTTGAGTAAATGAATTTACAATAGCTTTATTTATATTGCCTTCCGGATTTTCAGGTCTTTCTTCATTGTTATTCTGAATTAAATCTTCTTCTGTTAATTGGTTATCCTGATTGTTTTCCTCGTTTCCTTCTTCTTGGTTATTTTCATCCGGATTTTCTTCATTATTTTCTTTTTCATCAGGGTTTTCACCGTTTTCGTCAGTGATATTTTCTTCCCCGTTATTGTTTTCATCTTCAAACATATTTTCATCTTGCTGTTGTTCTTCAGTTTGTTCTTGTTGAACATTTTGCGGAGCAGGAGGATTATTTAATTTATTTTTTACAAGCATAAAGGTACCTGCACCTGCAAGTCCGATTAGAACAAATATTCCAACAATAATTGCTATCAATTTTGAATTAGATGATTTTTTCTCGATAGGCAGTCCATCTTCATCATATTCTTCTTCTTCTTCTTCTTCTTCGTTTCCTTCCTCGTCATATTCTTCATCATCAGAATATTCTATATTTTCTGCATTGTCATCTTCATCATATTCTTCTGATTCGTCAATTGATTTACTGTTTTCTAATTCATCATCATTATTATTATTCATATCTTCTCCGGAAACTTCTTCTTCATATTCTTCTTTGTTAGCTTCTTCTGGCACATTGTAGTTTTGTATATCGTCATTATTTTCTTCTTGTACGTTTTCTTCTGATTCATTTTCCTGATAATAATTATAGTCTTCTTGAGAAGCAGGTATTTTATCTATAGTTTCATTATTATCAATGATTCCTTCTTCTTCTGAATCTTCAATTGTTTCAATTTCAGAAACAGGTTCGGTATTTTCTTTTGAACCTTCATAATCTTCCAGCGGAATATCATCCTCTCCGCCTTTTTGTGTTTCATCTTGATCTATGTTTGTAATATATGAATATTCAGGTTCTCCAAACTCATCATATCCTTTAATTACTTTCTGTGTATATGTTTCAATTTTTTCTTCTTCTGCATTAACTGCAGGTTCGGTGTCTTCCTGAATTTTCTCTGTTGTATCGTCATCAATTAATACCAGTTCGTTATCAATGTTTTCTATGTCATTGTCTTCGGCTATTGTATCGATAATATTTTCACTTTCATCTTCTTTGCCTATGATGTTAAAGTCTTCATTTTGAAAATCCATTGTAATAGGATCTTCTTCAAGTATATTATCAGCTACATCGTTATCATTATCGGTTGAGACTAAAGATTGCGCAGAAACAGATGTATCAATAGGTTTATCTTCATATTCATTGGAATCCGTATACGTTTCTTCTTCGCCGAACAATTCATCAAGAATGTCTGATACTGTTTGCTCTTCTGTTGGTTCAGTTTCCGTCAATTCTTCTTCTGTCGGAGATTCTTGAGTCATATCATTTGATGAATTCTCTTCTTCGGTAATTTCAGAAAGAGTAGAATCGTCAGCTTCTTCTATAAGATCATTTTCGGTATCATCATCACCTATATATATTGTTTCTTCTTTTCCTTCGTATTTTTTATCATCAACATTTTGTGCACCGATTATTCCAAGCATTTGGTCTTCAAATAAGTTGGGGTATTTCTCTGAATTGCAGCTAACCATTTCAAAACCGGTGAAACAGCAAAATTCTGTTCGGCATTCATTACATTCAAAAAGATGTTTTAATAACTTATTTTTTGTTTGAGTATCAATATCGTTGTCCATTAAACTCAAATATGATTCTGCAAATATTTCGTGGTCTTTCTCTGTGAAATTTTGGGCTTTGGGTTGTTCAATTTTATTGAGAAATTCATCATAAGTAATTAATGAATCAAGAGGAATACTGTAATAATTATTGTCAAATTGCTCGTGTTTGTCATTTGAAGTATCGGCAATACCTACTAATTCAGTTTTTGTTAAATTCTTATTAACTTTAATTACAATATAAAAATCCGGAATAATTCCGCTTGAATAATGTATTTTAGGAACAAGTACCGCATCACCTTCGGTAAAAACACGGATGTCCAAATGCCAGTTATTAATATATAAATCGGAAATTTCAAATTGTTCATTGATTTGAGGATTTCTAAACAGAGTCATTGATTTTTGTATTTGATACGGTGTTTCTTCAATTAGATTTATAAAGGCATATAATGCAACTATGCTTGCATAGGATCTTTTTCTTTGATATTCATCAGATAAAAGAGATGAATATATTTTTGCGTAATTATATGCGTTTTCATCAATTGTTAATATTTGCGACTCTAAAGTACTCATTAATATTTTCTCCCTAAAACAAACCTACCTATACTAGTAGAGTGCAGACATAAAAAAAATATTCCAAAATAGTAAAAAAATTTCCATAAAACTTTCATATATGCTATAATTAAATAGCAATTCGGTGTTAAACAGGTAGTTATTTATTGTTACATTTTGTTAATAATTCCTATTGGAAAGTCAAAAATAATACTTCAGAAGTTTTATAAATTTCGTAGTAGTAAGGAGGTAATTATGTATTTAAGTCCTGTAAGTTTCAAATCATCTTATTCAGATTTGATAAATAAACCGCAATTATATCAAAGAAAAGAAAATCCAGTTCCTGCAACCGGAATTAAACATAACGGTGCAGCAAAAAAATCAAAACATGGATTGTTAAAAACAGTTTTATTGGCAGCAGCTGCAGCAGCAGGTTTAGCATATGCAGCAAAGAAAGGCAAACTTGATTATAAAGGTGATAATCAAATGGTTCAAAAAGTTGCCGGTTATGCTAAAAAAGCAGGTTTATTTGTAGCAGAAAAAGCAGCAAAAGTAAAAGATATAATTACAACAAAGTTCTTTAAGAAAGCTGTAGATAAAGATGCTGATGAATTGGCAAAATTAAACAGAATAAGAGAAATTGTTGGTGATGGCAGAGATGTAGCTACAGCAAATAAACTTCGATTAGAAATGGCAAAAGAAAAACTTGCAAATGCACAAAAAGCTTTAGCAGCAGCTACAACAGACAATGCAAAATTAGGTATCGAAAAACAAATTGCTAAATTAGAAAAATTTATACAATCAGCTATTAAAATGGGCAATTGAGTGGGTTCGCAAGGTATAAACCCTTTGCAAGAAGCAGTTCAAAAACATTCCCAAGCTGTTCAAAAACAAATTGCTTTATTAGATGAAGCACAAAGGACTGTAATGCAAAAGCAAGCAAGGCTTATGCAACAAATACAAAAATAATTACCTTATTAAAACGGAAACTTTTAAAAGTTTCCGTTTTTATTTTCTTATATTTCACCGGAAATTGTTACAATATCTTTTTATAAAATTTTTTATGGAATATTTTTATATTAAAATTGAATTGTAAAGTTCTTTTTACAATTCATATTATCATGGCAAAAAACCATGTTCATATGCTTTATATAGGCAGGAAAATATAATAATCAGGAGTATAAAAATGAAAACTGGAAATGTTCAATTATCACCGGCATATACAAACGTAAATAATACGAAAAAATCGCATGCCGGACTTATTGCAGCCGGTGGCACTCTTGCCGCAATTGCAATAGCAACTAAAACAGGAACAACCGCTAAATTGGCAGAAAAAAGCGGTATTGCAGGTACTGTTGCAAAAGCTATAAATTCGGTAGTTCATACTGTTTCAAAAAAAGCATCAAACTTATATTCTAAAGTTAAAGAAACAGGTATTTTCAAAAAGGCAACAGAATATGTTTCAAATTTATATAAAAAGGTAACAAATAAAGAAACAGGTTTAGGTGCAAAAGTTAAAGACCTTTGTTCACAAGCATCTGATAAAAAAACAGGTATTATTACCAAAGTAAAAGATTTTTTTGCAAAAGCTGCAGATAAAGAAAACGGTATAATTCCGAAAGCAAAAAATTTATTTGTAAATATTAAAGAAAAAATTACTAATGCATTTAAAGCATAGACTTAAAATATATAGTAGATTATAAAAAGGGAATTCTGTTGAATTCCCTTTTTTAATATGAACCAAAAGAACCTAATATCTTCATATACGGTACATAATTAATTAATTCTTCAATTGCCAGTTTTATTCTATAGTCTTCTTTTAATCCGTCAAGTTCCATAAAAAACAAATATTCACCTAATTTCTTTTTTGATGGTCTTGAATCTATGCAAGTAAGGTTAATATTATGATTATATAGAATTTGAAGCACTTTACACAAAGCTCCGGATTCATTCTTTGTAGAGAGCATCAATGCTGTTTTTCCTTCTTTTGTATCAAATAATTTATCTCTGCAAAGTATGTAAAATCTTGTTTTATTGCCCTGTTCATCGTTAATATTTGAATCAATAATATTCAATCCGAATAATTCCGCACAAGTTTTATTCGCAATTGCAGCACAATCACTGCCTTCTTCTGCTGCTTTTTCTGCGGCATAGCTGGTTGAAGAAACTTCTTTTAACTCGGCATTCGGAAAATTTTTAAATAAATAATTACTGCATTGAGCAAGAGCTTGAGGATGTGAGTATATTTTTTTTATTTTATCTTTGTTATCTGCTGATGAAAGGAGATTATGTTCAATCTTAAGTGTTATTTCGCCTTGTACATTTATTGAATTATCATTAAATCTTAGAAAATTATCTATTGTTTCACGAACAATACCTTCAATAGAATTTTCCATCGGCAATATACATATTGAAGAATAATCTTTTTCCAATTCTGCAAGGGCGGCTTTGATACTTTTTTGAGGCTTTTTATTTTTTATTTTTATTGAAGTGAGTTCCATAAATCTTAACAAAGCATTGTATGTATTAGAACCGTCGGGTCCTAAGTAATATATATTCTCATATGATAAATCAGACATTTGCTAAACCTTTACTTCTTATATAAAATTATTGTACATAAAATAAATAAAAAGGGCAGAATATGACTGATATAAAATTTGGTACTGATGGGTGGAGAGCAGTATTAAATAAAGATTTTACCTATGAAAATACAGATAAAGTTATAAATGGGATTGCTAATTACATTTATAATGAAACAGGGTTTGATAAAAAAATATTAATAGGATATGATCCGAGAAATGAAGCTGATGAATTTGCTTCTTATATTGCAAAAAAGCTTTCAAAATTCGGGTTTAATATTGAATTAAGTAATAAAGTTGTTGCGACACCTGTTCTTGCATATTCGGCTTTATATAAAAAAGCATATGCAATTATGCTTACTGCTTCACATAATCCTCCAGAATATTTGGGAATTAAGTTTATCCCTCCGTATGGCGGCCCTGCCGAAGATTATATGGTCAAAAATATAGTGGAAAATTTAGAAACGAATTTTATTCATGCCAAAACAGAAGGCACTTTATCAGAAGTTTCATTTGATGAGGATTATTTAAAACATATAATTTCTGTTATAGATATAGAAAAAATTAAAAATACAAATATAAAAATAAATTATGACGGGCATCATGGTGCTGCTGCCAAAATATTTGAACGTATATTAAACGAATATAAAATAGAGAATAATTGCCAAAATATGGAACGGGATATTAATTTTGGCGGATTTATGCCGGATCCTAAAGAAAAATATTTACCGTCACTAAAAAAATTGTGTATAGAAAACGGTAATATAGGATTGAGTAATGACGGTGACGGTGACAGATTTGGTGTTTTTGATGAAAAAGGTAATTTCATAACGGCAAATGATATTATTTGTATGTTAATGAAGCATTTAAAAAATAATAAAGGAATGACAGGGAAACTTGCCAAAACGGTTGGTGCAAGCTCTATGCTGGACTTATATGCACAATTGAATAATGTAGATGTAATTGAAACCGCAGTGGGCTTTAAATGGCTCGGCAGTGCTATGAGAAACAATGATGTGCTTATTGCCGGTGAAGAATCAGGAGGATTGAGCATAAAAGGTCATATCCCCGAAAAAGACGGAATATTGGCTAATCTGCTTGTTATGGAAATGCTTGCATATTCAGGAAAGCCTTTATATACTCTTCATAGCGAATTTCTGGCTGAGTTGAAAAGAGGTTTCTTTAATGAAAGAGTAGATTTAAAATTAGAATCAAGAGAAGAACAGGATAAAATAATAGAAAAATTTAGTAAATATTCCGTATTGGGAGACTATAAAATATTGAAATCAAATTCTATAGACGGGTTGAAATTATATTTAGATGACGGAAGCAATGTTTTAATAAGAAAAAGCGGAACGGAACCGTTATTAAGAATATACATAGAAACTGATTCTCAAGAGAAAAATAAATTGTTAGAACAAACAATTAGAAATATAGTTTGAAATTAAATAAAAATTATCTATGCTATTACACGTTATTATACAAATCGTGTTCGTATTTGTCGTGCCAGTGTTTTCCTTCCGGTTCTTTCTCAATATCAAGATGATGTTGGATATATTGAAGCATACGTTTTGTTTTTGCGGATTCTTCTATTTTAAAGCAATTAACACAAGCAAGAACAGCAATGCAGGTACAGAATGCAAATATTATAAGGTATGCACTATGTTCGGTTATATTCGGAAAATTTAATTTATCCAGACAAAATCCCGTAAAATTCCCTAAAAGTCCTACTGCAATATAAAATCCGCAAGTCATTATGCTTACCGAAGCAGCGGAATTTTTTTCTCCGTTTATATCGTGTAATAAAGGTACAAGAAGCGGTGAAAGACTTGCCCAGAATGCTATTGCACAGAATAAAATACACGGTATTACGGGAGTTTTTATATTAAAAATAATACATATTGAAATACAGAGGAAAGTAAACAATGTATTTAATGTCGCAATTCTTAAATATATAGTTCTTCTATTTAGAGATAATTTACTCATAAAAGCAATAATCGAACCTGAAAAAGCATATAACATTCCCATTGCCGATAAAATCATTGCCGAATTAATAACAGACATACTGCAATAATCTTCAAGGAATTTTTTACCTATAACGGTTTGCATTACGTAATATAATCCGTAGTTTATGCAGGCAAAAGTATATAAATTCAGATTTCTTTTTTTATTCAAAACTTCTTTATATAAGCTGAAATTGATTTTTACATCTTTGTTTACTTCGGGTTTTTTAGAAAAGATATTTATTATAATGAATAATAAAGCAATTATGGTTGTAGCTATTGCAGTTATTAGAAAGACTTTTCTCCAGCCTAAATTATTAATGCAAATAACAATAGGTGCATTTGCAACAATTCCGCCTAAATACCCTATTAATAAAACAAAAGAAAGTGCTAACCCGAAATTTTTATGAGAAACAATCTTTCTTGTTTCATTTATCATTGCAAGATAAAAACTGGCAGAGCCGCATCCTGTTAATATTCGACTGAAATACAAGACAGGCATGGAATTCGCAAGCGGAAATATAAGACTTCCTATGAAAAACAATACTGCCCCTAATGTTACTACTCTAAATCCGCCGTATCTTGCAATAAGAATGCCTACAAATAGCTGGCTGATTGCATAAATATACATAAATGATGCACCTAATGATGCAATGCTTTGTGCCGATGTGTGCAAGTCATCCAAAAGAAGCGTAAAAATTGCTCCCGGAATGGCAACCCTTTGCATGTTTGCAAAAAAGTACAATAGTGACCCTAATAGAACAAGAGTTATTTCTATAATCGGCAGTTTTTTCATGTCTTTACTTCTCAATAATAAAACTTCGCTTCTTATTATATACCTAAAAGAATCAAAAAACAGGCAGTTAATATAGTCCGAAAAGATAGTTATGTGACCAATTTATCCGACAATATTTTTTTATAAAATATCCGAAGAACTAAGTTCTTTCAAAATAAAAGTTTTAAGGAGTATATTATGACATTTAATCCGCTAAAAGAAAAAGGAATATCTTTAGAAAAACAACTTAGAAATTGGCATCAAATTGTAGCAAAACCCTATAAAAAACAAAAAGTTGATTGTTATACAAGAACCCGCCAGATTTTAATGAACGGAATTGAAGTCGAAGGCTGGGGATTTAAACATCAATTAAACAGGTTTATGGCTGAAATTGACAGCGAAGACAGAGCAAATATCTCAAGGATGGGACGAATTGAAAATCAACAGCAAATGACCTGTAATTGGATGTGTCCCGAAGACCAATCAGTATTAGAAACAACTTTAGGATATGAACAGGTTGCTGTTGATTTAACTGCTTGGCTGGCACAAAATGAACCCGATAAATACGTTAAAGAAACATTTAACTTTGGATTATTGGAGGATTTTGACCACCTGTACAGATATGCACAATTTGCTTATATGAGAGAAGGACTTGAACCAAATGACATAGTACAAGGACAAACAGATGTTATTATAGGTCGCCCGACTCAGCATCATCATAATTGTAACAGTCTAAGACTTCGTAATCACTATGATAAATCCACTGCTTCACCTCAAACAAAGGTCAACATTTTAACCGTATTGTCGGGAGAACAGCAAACTCACAATTTCTATGCGGAACACGGATTTATGTACGGAGACCATGTTCTGAGAGAAACTTATGCCGAAATAAAAGATGTTGAAGAAGAACACGTTACTATGTATGAATCCTTGATTGACCCTTCCGAAACTATGCTTGAGAAATTATTACTTCACGAATTTACGGAAGTTTGTAACTATTATACCTGTTTTGAAGATGAAGTCGATGACGAAATTAAAAAATATTGGGAAATCTTTTTGGATATAGAGCTCGGACATCTGCATCTTGCCTCAGAAATGTTTAAAAAATATGAAAAACGAGACCCTGAAGAAGTTATCGGCTCCGAAATAATTATTCCTTGCAGATTTAAAAGTCAAAAATCTTATGTACAAAAGGTACTTGAAAAAGAAATTGATAAAAGACTTGCACCTGACGGCAAATATTATAATTCAATTGATGAAATTCCTGATGAATGGGCAAGTTATCCGGTTCAGGAAAGATTGGCAGAAAATTCAGCTCCTTCCGAAAACTGTATTAAAATTGTAGAATTCTATCACGACAGAGATGTTGTAGAAGCAAGTGAAAACCTCAAAAATAAAGAAGTCGTGTTATTGGAAAAAGGTTTGCAGGAAAAAGCTGTTGCACATAATACCGTTTTACCCGAAGAACTTCAACAAATGATAGATAAACACGAAGAAAGAGAAAAAGAAAAGAAAAAAATAATATAATATATTGATACCAATTAAAAAAGAGAGGCAGATGCCTCTCTTTTTATATATATAATTTCAACTAAGAAATTCTTTGGAACATATATCCGATACCTCTTGCAGTCAGAATTAATTCCGGATTTGCAGGGTCTGTTTCAAGTTTTGAACGAAGTCTTGAAATATGTACGTCTACGACACGAGTATCAATTCTGTGATCCGGCGGATATGACCAAACATGCTGTAATATTTCATTTCTTGAATATGCTTGACCTGAATTATTTACCAATAATTCCAAAAGGCTGAATTCCATACCTGTTAATCTTATACGTTCATTCTTTCTGAATACCTGACGTCTTGCGGTATCAATTCTAATATTGCCTGTAGTTATAACATTTTTTGCAACCTTGCTTGTAGGTGCCGAAACTTCTTTTGTGTTTGTTCTTCTAAGTACTGCTTTAACTCTTGCTTCGAGTTCCTTAGGGCTGAATGGTTTTATAACATAGTCATCTGCACCTAATTCAAGACCTGTAATTCTTTCTGAAACATCACCTAAAGCGGTAAGAAGGATTATCGGAACATCTGATGTTCTTCTTATTTCTCTTGTAACACCATAACCGTCTATTTTAGGCATCATAACATCTAAAACGATTAAATCAGGATTATGTTTATTAAATGCTGCAATAGCTTCTTCTCCGTCTGTTGCAGTAACAATATCGTAGCCAATCATGCTTAAACGAGCTTCCAAGATTCTTCTGATACTTGCTTCATCATCTGCTACAAGTATTTTTTGATGAGATTCTTGTTCGGCTTGTAATTCATTATTTTCCGTCATTTCGTAGACCCCTTAACATTACAAAATATTACCTTTGTTTACATTATATTACAAAATATAAAAAAATCAAAATATTTCTTAAAAAAACATCAAATATTTTAATATATTTTTGTTAAATATTTCTTATTTTTATTTGATTTTTAATTGATTTTATTTGATTATGTAACTATTGTTTTTCTAAGGAATTGAGGAATTTATATGAAATGAAGGATTTCTTATCCAAATATAAAAATCAAAATGAGCTTTTTGCTTATCTGTCAATATCTATAGCAGTATTGTTATACGGTACAACATTAACCGCTACAAAAATATGTTTGGAATATTATTCAACTCCTAAATTAATGGCATTTAGGATGCTTGTTTCCACAATCCTTTTCATTCCTTTTATTTTTACTTTATACAGACATATAAAAATTGATTTTAAAGACATAAAATTAATTCTTTTAATGATGTTATGCGAACCCTGTTTATATTTTATATTTGAAACCAATGCTCTGAAATATACGACATCCGGTCAGGCGGGAGTAGTAAGTGCATTGGAACCGGTAATACTTGTTATAGCTGCCCGTATCATATTAAAAGAAAAATTTGTGAAACTTGTTTATTTAGGACTTTTTATTTCTATAATAGGTTCGGTTTTATTGAGTTTGTCGTCGGACGAATCCGAGTTGGCGCCTAATCCTTTGCTTGGAAACTTTTTAGAACTTATTGCAATAATACTAACCGATACCTGTGTTATAACTACAAAATATTTAATGGAAAAGTACCCGCCGTTCTTTTTGGCCGGTATTTCGGTAGTTGGAGGTCTTATATTTTTTGCTTTATATAATATATTTGACGGCGGAAATTTCTCTGTAGTTATGAATCCGAGTTTATTTATTGTTTTGTATCTCGGTATACTGACTGTTGTTGCGTATGCCTTATATAACTTTGCAATTTGTACTCTGCCAGCCAGTAAATTTTCCCCGTTTTTATTTATGCTGCCGGTTGCAGCCGTATTTTTCGGATGGTTTTTTCTTGGCGAAACTTTTAATTTAAAACAATTTGCCGCTTGTATTCTTGTATTTATAGGAATTTATATTTGTCAGATTAATGATAAAAAAAAGTTTGTTAAATTTACAAAAAAATATCCTTTATTTAACAATATTTTTGGTATCGGCAAAAAATAATTTGTTCGTGTTATAATCCTATATAACACTAGTAGTAGAGGACGTGTATTAATGCAAATCGGAATTCCAAGAGCTTTATCATATTATAATTTTTTTCCGTTCTGGTACGGTTTTTTCTCGGATTTGGGAATAGAAATAGTGCTTTCTGATCCTACTACGAAGCAAACAATGTCAACAGGCGCTTCTCTTGTTGTACCTGAAACATGTTTACCTGTTAAAGTATATGTAGGACATATTTTGAATCTTTTGGATAAAGGTATTGATAAAATATTTGTGCCTTCAATTCAATCTATAGCACCAAAAATATACAATTGTTCAAAATTAAGAGGTTTGCCTGATTTAATCAGAAATGTTATAAAACGTGATTTTACTATGATAGAAGCAACTCTTGATAAATCAGAAAAGAAACAAGGGTTGTATGAATTTTTAGCTGAAGCGGTAAAACCGTTTGGAATTACAGACATGAATGTTATAAAACGTGCATCTAAAAATGCTTGGAAAGTATATAATAATTTTCATGTAATGACAAGGAACGGTTTTCCTTATAAAAAAGCTTTAAAATATGCTATGGAAAACAAAGTTGTAATAGCAGATAATTCAAAAACATATCCGATTAATATTGCATTAATTGCACACGGCTACAATTTATATGATGAACGCGTCAGTATGAAAATATTTGATAAGCTTGAAAAACTTGATGTAAAAGTCTATACTGCCGACCAATTGACATTAGAACAGATGGCAGAAGGATTGAAAGCAATGCGCTCAAAACTATACTGGGCAAATGAATATGAAATAACCGGTGCGGCAGCTCATTACATAAAAAATAAACAAATTGACGGTATTATTACAATTAATGCCTTCGGATGCGGCCCTGATTCTTTAATGCTTGAAAGAATGGACAGATTTGCCAGAAAATGCAATAAGCCTATTTTAAATCTTTCCATAGATGAACAAACCGGTGAAGCAGGTTTTGTTACTCGTATAGAAGCATTTGTAGATATGCTCTATCGTAAAAAACGTACAAAAATTATAAATAAAATTAAAATAACAGACAGAAGCCAGAAATATACCGATATTGAATGTCGTGATTTAATATAATATTAAGGGAGAATTAATGAAGGTATTATTATTTAACGGTTCACCGCATAAAAACGGCTGTACATATACTGCTCTTGAAGAAATTGCAAAAACATTAAAAGAAGAAGGTGTGGACTTTGAAATATATCAAATAGGAACACAGCCTGTTAGTGCTTGCAGAGCCTGCTATGCTTGTAAAAAACTTGGCAAATGTGTAATAGATGATGATGTTAATACATTTATAGAAAAAGCGAAAGATTTTGACGGATTTATATTCGGTTCGCCGGTTCATTATGCTTCTGCTTCAGGTGGTGCTACCGCATTTCTTGACAGGGCATTTTTTGCAGCATCAGCATCAGGAAGAAGTTATTATTATATGCATAAACCGGGTGCGGCAATTGTAAGTGCGAGAAGGGCAGGAACAACTGCGACTTTAGACCAGTTAAATAAATATTTTACTATCAGCCAAATGCCTATTATATCCGGCAGATATTGGAATATGGTGCATGGCTCAAATGCTGAAGAAGTTAAACAGGATTTAGAAGGTATGCAAAATATGAGAATACTTGCCCGCAATATGGCTTGGCATTTGAAATGCAGAGAAGCTGCCGAAAAAGCCGGTATCTCGCTTCCAAAAAACGAAACTACAGTATTTACGAATTTTATAAGATAAATATTAAAATATTGAATGCTCTTTAGCTAAAATAGTCATACATTCTTCGCTGTTTAAAGTTTCCGTAACAGGCTCATTTTGGTCATTAAAATGAGTTAGTTCGTATTGATTATCTCCCGTCTTTTTTATTTGCCCTGCATAAAAATACGGATTTAACTTTAATTCTTTTTCAGTTATGACTTTATCTATTACTTTATATGCATTTCCGTTTTTGAATTCAATATTTATAATGTCGAATTTCCCTTCTTCTGCAGACGGAATAACTTTGTAATTTTTTAATGCTGGATTTTCTATTATCGGTTTTAAAAGAGTTGAACCGTCCGATAATTTTATTCCTTTTGCTATTGCTAAATCAAATAATTTTTTCTTCTCAGGCTTTTGTGAATAATCAATATTGGGTAAATACCCTTTTAAATTGTCTGATTTAACAGGCTTTTCAATAGGTATAGACGAACGATTATCAGCAGGTTTTGGTGCTTCCGATACTTTTTCTGCTGTTTCAGAACAAGGTACAACATACTGATTAATAGAATACAGTACATTATGTCTATGTTCCGGAACTCCTAGCTTATTTTGATTATTGGAAGGAATTCTGTTATTTTGCATATAATCCTCTCAATTCCTATATTTATATAAAGTAAATAGGAATTGTAAAATTGATAATGTGTTTATTAAAAATACCGAAAAATCATTTGGACTTGTTATTTAGCAGTTTACATATATTTATAATTTTTTGTATTCATCAGGTATATATTTTGTCCAATCTTTTTCAAGTTTATCAATAAAATTATGTGCATCCAAAACATCATCATAATTTATAGGTTGAGGACATTCTTGAAAAGTAAGAGGTTCGTCATCTTTTACGGAGTCTTCACCTGTTCCTAATAGCGCCAACCCGAAACTTTTACCGCATTCGGGACATATGATTTGTAAAACAAGTAAATCTTCTTCTTCTCGTTTAATTATTATTGCATCTTCATCAAAATCGTGCTTACAAACATTGCAGCACATATTATTCAGCAGTTTTTTTATTTTTGACTTTCTCATACATCCTCATTATATATTAAATACTAATGTTTAAAAAATTTATTTTAGGGAACTATATTAGTGTAATGTTAGAAAAATAAAGGAAACATGTTATGGATGGTCTCTATTTACTTTTATTCGGCGCTTTAATGTACTTCTTATTGATTGCATTACCTTCTATGTTTGAAAAAAGAGAAGGAACCGCTCATTAGTTAAAATACATTTAAGGTTTTAGCGAAAGCACGGCATGTAGCCGTGTTTTTTGCATTTTATAATATTAATTCCTTGACATATAAGACAAAGATTAATACGAAAAGTTCCATAAAGAATTTATTTTTCTTCCCAAACCGTACCTTCTTTGGAATCTTTTAAAATAATTGAAATACTGTCAAAAAGATTTCTTACTTTATCTGCAATAGTCCAATTCTTTTCTGCTCTTGCATTATTACGGTATTCAATAATTTTATTCATTAATGAATATCCTTTAAGTTGTTTATCTTCCGCAGTTAAAAAATCCATATCGGATATAATGGTTTCAAGTCTTTTTTGTATTTCTTCTTCCGATATTTTTGCTTTTTCAATGTTAAAGCCCAAAACATCGGTCAAAGTTAAAAGAATAGCAGCATATTTTTTTGCATTTTCTTTATTCTTTTCAGCTACAGCCTTATTTGCATTTGTCGAGACATCAAAGATTACAGCAAGTGCTTTTGATGTATTTAAATCATTATCCATTGCTTCTTTAAATTGAGCTATTTCTTCCGTATTTGAAATATCCGGCAAATTATCTTTCCCAATAAAACTGATAGCTGCGTTTGCCGCTGTTTGAATTCTCTTCCAGCCTGATTTTGCACCGTCTAGTGCTTCCGAAGAAAATTCCACAGGCATTCTGTAATGATTTGTTAGTATAAATAACCTGATTGTGTTTGCATCATAATTAGCAAGCATATCATCTATTGTTACAAAATTCTTTAGCGACTTAGACATTTTTTCTTTGTTAATTGTGACAAAACCGTTGTGAAGCCAATAATTAACAAATTTGCATCCGTTTGCACATTCGCTTTGAGCTATTTCATTTTCGTGATGAGGAAAAATCAAATCGGCACCGCCTGCGTGTATATCAATTGTCTTTCCCAAATGTTTACGAGACATTGCACTGCATTCTATGTGCCAACCGGGTCTGCCTTTGCTCCAAGGACTGGGATATCCGAATTCTTCATCTTTTTTCCACAAAGCGAAGTCTAATACGTCTTCTTTTATTGAAGAAGCTTCAACTCTTGCTCCGGCAACCAAATCTTCTATCGGTTGTTTGCTCAACATTCCGTAGTCTTTAAACTTTTTCACTCTAAAATATACATCGCCCTGGACTTCATATGCGTATTCATTTTTTATTAAATCTTTGATAATAGAAATCATTTCGCCTAATGTCTTTGTTGCAAAAGGTTCTATATCAGGCTTTAATACGTTTAACTTTTTCATTGATTCTGCAAAAATTTCATAATATCTTCTTGAAATGACTTCTGCCGTTGTATTTTCTTCACGGGCTTTTTTTAGGATTTTATCATCTACATCTGTTATATTTCGGCAATATTTTACGTTGTATCCGATAAATTTTAAATATCTGTATAGCATATCCCAAGTAATATAACATCTTGCGTGTCCTAAATGCGGATAATCATATACGGTAGGTCCGCAAACGTACATTGTGACATTGTTGCCGTCTATAGGTCTAAATTCTTCAACTGTGTTTGAAAATGTATTATGTAATTTCATATTAAAAAATCCTTTTTTATTATCTTACTACAAAGTAGTTTTAATAAAAAAGGATTTTTAATTTTAGAATTTTGCTTATATTTTGTAAAGAATTAAAGTGTTTAGATCTTCTTTAGATATTCTTATAGGTTCTTTCTTGCCGTCCAGAGTACGTTCAAGATAGTATTTATTGTTATTGTCTACTTGAACTGTATATATAGATTTATCTTCGCTTCTGGCATTCATAAATTTAGTACCTGCCGTAATACCGTGTTTCAGACCTTTCTTTGCATTATTTCTTTTATCTGCAGGCTGTGTTTCATCCGTATTGAATAAAGGTGTTAAATCAATTTCACCTGTATATTTTGTAATTTTTATATCTTTACCTTCTGCATCTTTCGCATCTGTTTCATAGGATTTGCCGTATCCATCTGTTCTATCAGCGGTATTTCTGTCCATTTCTTTGTTTGCAGGAGAATTTGAACCTGTAGAATCAGTAATTACAAGTACTACGGATTTATCATTGTATCTGATAAATGATTGATATCTGTATCTGTTTGCATCAGACTCGTTTTCTATTTGCAGAGCAATTGTTGCTCCGTCATTTAATGCGCTGAGTTTAGGATTTTTTCTAAGTCTGGATATATCATTCATTGTATTATAAGCATCTTTAATGAACTTATATCTTTCGTCTTTCAGCCATTCCCAACGAATTATATTTCTGTTTTGCTGGTGATAGTTTTTAGCTTTTGTTTCATAGCCGCTTGCACCGACTCTGTCACCTGCGAAGTCTGTAGGACTGCCCGGAAGAGTTACAAGTAATTTGTATATAGAATAAAATCTGTCGTATGCAGGCTTTAAAATTGATTCTAATAAGACCGGCTCTATTTTTTCTCTTGTTTTAGCATCTATTTTGGAAGTCTTTTTATTATAATCAATTTGATTTAATACACTTGTGATTGCAACTTCAAACGGTCTTGTTCCGAATGCTTCGGGATCAAAATTTGCACCCATATATTTACCTTGAGCAAGATTAGATATTGCTTGTTTGATTTCAGGCTGTAATTCTTTCAGTGCCATTCTGACATTTGATTCTTTTGATTCATCATTTATAATGTCTTCAACTGCTTGATTAATGCGTACTCCCATTGCAATTGCCATGGAATTAACTTTATCAAAATCAAATTTGTCTCTTGGTGCAATTCTGGTAGTTCTATCTGCTGCATATATTTCATATGCAATATCTCTGTAATGTTCTTTTTCTTTAATTGCATTAAGTTCGTTATCAATAGACTTTTTGCTGTTTTGTAAATCTTCTTTTTGTTTGTCAGTTGCAGCAGCTGCTATTTTATTATCGATTTCTTTATTAAATCTTTCTTTTTCTTTTATCGCAGCATTTAAATCATCAATATTGAAATCCATATGTGAAAGTTTTTGATCAAGTGCCAGTAAGTGCAGCATACGAGGTTTATCGTGATTGCCTACAAATGTGTATGAATTCGTTATACCGTCATCAGGGCTTTGGAATAAGAAACCGGGGATATTGGGTATATCGCCGTCTTCCCAGCCTTTAACAAGTTTATCTATGATATCATGATTCATTTGTTGATCGGAACGCCAAGTGTTGCCATCCTGAAGTCCTAATGGAGCAAATAAATCCGGTAGTAATGAGAAGAAGAAACTGTAGTTTGCAATTGATGTAATTCCTGTTTCATTAAGAAATTTTCTTTCCGCATCACCGTCACTTGCAAATACACTTCTGTCTTGACCTTTAAATAAATCGTAAAGGTCGGTTATTTCAGCCGTTGTATATGCGTGAGGATTAACTTTTAAGACTGATTGATTATATAATTTCCAGAAATCTATGACTTTGTTCCAAGCACTTGTTATAGATTCAGCGGAGGTTCCTTTTCCGTCAACGGTTGTTCGTACTGCATCTATTGTAGCAATATCTTTTGCCGCGTCAATTCTCCAGCCTAAACCGGATTCTGTTCTGTCCATTATCATTTCTGCCATCTTGAAATCAGTTAATGAACGATTCTCAAATCTTCTTCTGATTTTTTCTTTTAAGATGGCTTTATCTTTATCTGAGATATTTCCAATACCGCTCATTAAAGCATTTATAACGGTTTCAGCTTCTTCTTTAGATGACATTCCTTCATAAGGTATATTTAGAGATTGCATTGTGATGCTTTCTCGGTCTACTTTTGAGAAATCGAAATTTCCCATATCATCGACATTAACTTGTGCGCTTTGATTTAATGCTTTTAATAATATATATTTTGTTAGTTCAGGAGCGATTTCTGCTATAACATATCTTCCGTATTCTGTTACTTCGTCATCTTTTTCAAGATCCGGAACTTTTTCTATCAACTCTTCTATAAGCGGAGCTATTTGCTCTTTATAAATATTATCCATTTTTGTATATATGCCTTTATATTTTTCGGGCAAATTCGGATTACCGGCTTCAGTTATATCAAATCTGGATACAGCTAATTCTTCTTCCGTATTCGCTTTTTTAGCAAGATACGGAGATGTCAAAATGCCTAATAAGTTTGTTGCAACAGGCAATGTCTCCAATGGTAAATCCATAGAATTTCTTGCAATATAATCTGAAACACTGTATTTGTTTGGATTCATATCATTTGAATATAAAGAAGAGCGAACATCATTATTATCTAATCTTCTGAAATTATATCTGTCGGAAAGAACATTCTTAATTACAGTACGGTCTACTACATCTTTAACTGATTTTGGCATACTGCCGTTATTTGTAAGTTTATTTATTACATCCATATATCCGTTAACATCAGAACTTTTCTTTGATGCAAGCATTGATGAAATATATGCAAATTGTGTATCTGCTGTTAATTTTGTCCAGTATTTTCCTGAATTTACTGCATAATCACGAACTGCAAGTCCGCCTCTTCTGAAATCATCCATTGCAGCTTGTTGTTCTTCTAACGGTAATTTTGAAAATCTTGCATCATCCTTATCACTCGGATAGAAGTTTAATTTTGCAATGTCTACGTTACCGTCCCATACTTCAAGTCCGCTTGCTGAAGCACTCTTATTCTCTATATTAAAGTTTGTAAAATCAGTAATTTGTTTGATTTGCGACATATTTAATTTACTGAAATCCAATTTTGGTTCTGTTTTCAAAAGTCTTTCTATGTTCCTTTTTAACTCATCACGATTTACTTCTATCGGGAACGGATAAACTGCATCATCATGTTTTGTAATGTCATAGATATTTCTTGTATTCTTTTTATCGTATGTAGTCATTCTTGAAGGTGATTGCGAAGCTTTTTGTTCATCACTTGCAAGTCTGTCATCATAGAATTGTATATAGGTGGGTTTTGCTGGATTATATTCCGAATTATTCGGTATATATTCACCTGCCGAAGTTATAGAAAAATCGGCATTTATTATTTTCATTTTTGTATGACCTAAATTATCAGGTAATATATGCAATGAAATTTTTTCATCTGCCCTAAACATATCTTTAGAAATAGAATTTTGTCCTTTTCTTAATAATTCGGATAGATGTATCCCTCCAAAACCTTCATTAACAAGAGCAGCATCAGCAATCCAGTTTATTCCGTTTTTAAACAGTTCAATTTGAAGCTGTTTAAAATCTTCTTCTGTTCCGAGATTTGGAGCAACCTGATATGCATTTTCTGTCCAATACAGATGAGAAGAAATAGTATCTCTTGTATACGGAGTTCCGACAATTCTTGTTACTCCTTCTTTCGCAATTTCGGGTAATCTGCTTATAATCCCGAAGAAATTACCGCCAAGCCTGTTTGCATGAGTTCTCACACTTGCCAATGCTTGTGCTCTCATTGTTTCATCAAGGGTAGGCTTTCCGCTCTTTGCATCTTTTACAATGCCGGGATAATATTCATCTGGCATTATTAATTGCATAGAACCGTTTTTATTAATAGTTGCACGATTATTTAGAACAATATTAAATTTATTTTTAGGATTATTTATATCATCAAATATTCCTATTACTGCACCGTTATCAAAAGCATAAGAAACCTTTTTCGGATTGTTCTTTTCGGTTAACTTAAATCTGTAGGCGAAACCTTCATTTGATTCTATAGTAAACATTTTTCTGACATTTACACTGACTTTTCCGCCGCCAATTCTTGAATCTTCTGCTAAAGGAACTACTTCTGCAGGCTTATTTGCAGCTTCTTTTATTGAATAATTTCCGTTTTTATCTTTTTTGATGCTGAAAAATTCAACCTCACAGTTGTATTTATTTGTGTCATATAAATAGAAAAAATCGTGTTTATCAAATCCTGACTCATTTATAGTCTTTTTATGTCCCGAAAATGATATCCCGTTTAGGTTTAAGTTGTTTTTTCTAATATTCACATCTATCTCCTTTTCATGCAGAATTATATTGGTATTAATTCTCCTAAAGGGTATTTCTTGCTGTAATTATATATACGATTTAACAAATGTTTACATATTCTAAATTAAGATTTGTAAAAAAAACATTCCGAAATTAAAAACATATGTCAATTCTTTAAGTTTATATACATTACAATGAATATGGAGGAATTATGTCTAATATTATAAATTCCCAAATTATAAATAGCAATAACGTTATTCCTGCACAAGATATTACAATGGGCAAGAAATCTGACAATTATATAGTTGCACCTGACAGTCTGCCAAAGTGTACGGCATCTTCTATTGAAAGAAATTGCGATGAATTCAGAAAACAGGTAACGCAAAATCAAATAGAAACAATGTTAAAAAAACAAAGAAAAATTTCTCCGAAATTTGGTGTGTTTTTGGCTGCAGTTGCAGCATTCTCTGTTTGGGTATTAAGACATAAAAGTTAAAATTTTTAACTGAAATAGCAAAAAAATTTTTGAGAAACTTTATATTATCATAATGTAATCCTAAAAGTGGTAAAAAATGAATATAAAAGTTCCTCAAATCCCTTTATATACAGAAAAACAACAAATGCCTCAGGCATATAGAAATCCATATTTGTATTCAAATACGGACGACTGTTTTGTCAGACAATGTTCTGCACAAAATGTATCATTCGGGAAAGGACTATTTGGCGATTTTATAGCTAAGTTATCTCATACTAAAAATAATACTCAACAACAAACTAAAATAGAAACAAAAACCATTGTTGATCAAGACGAATTAAGAGCGGTTAATTTCCAAAAACGAATATCTATGGACATGCAAAAAGTTTTAGGAGAGAAAGTTCCATATTCTAATTTGTCATCGATAATGAATCCGAGTGAGGTTAAAAAACTTCTGCCTAAACTGACCGTACAAAATTTCTTATCTACAGAAGAAAATATTAATAACGGAATGTATTTTATTGATTTGGATTATCAAACAACGCATTCAAGCGGAAATGACAATGTATACGATATGCTTGATAAAGTTGCCGACTATGCGGAGGAATATTATGAAAGACATAAAAAGCCGTTTATATTTGCAATAACGGATAGAGATTCTGTTGAAGGAATTCAGCATGCTGTAAGAATTATAGGACAAGATCCTGACAAATTTAAACATGTAAAAATTATTCCCGGAATAAAAATGTCTTATACACATAAAGCACCAAATTCTCAGCAGCATTTTGAAAATAGTGAAATGTTGATATACGGTATTAATCCTTTTTCTGAGAACTTAATTGAAACCATTGATAAAACAATAAACAGCAGAAAACAAATGGTTGTTGATTTTATAAAGCAGGTATGTGAATTGTATCCTGAATATAAATACAGAGTACTTGAATTTGTGCAACAAAACGGAATCAGATATAAAAAAGCATACGGTGTATCTAACCTTTATTGGAGGGTTAGAGAATATGCGGAAACAAAAGGTGATTTATCAATTAAAGGTATTAAGCTGAAACCTGAAGAAAACCTTAGAGATGTAGCAGAGATTATGTCTGATTTAGGAAAGGTATTTGTAGGTTCTAATGCAAATACCGGAGCTCCTGTCGGTACAAGAATTATCAAGGATGATGGAGAAGTAAACAAAGAAATTAAGAAGATTTTTGATTTCTATGCAACGCATGAAGAAAAAAATCCGGTAAATAATCAGGAAAAAATAGTATCAGTTGCAGAAAATGTTTATACAGATATGATAGATTGCTTGTCAAAAGAAGTTCAAAAGCCGGTTTTAGCTCTTGCTTCACCATATTATCTTTCACATTATTTTGAACCTAAAGACAGCAAAGAATTTCCGAATGTAGTTAATTTCATAAATGAATTAAAAGAAGGTTCAAAAGGAATGCTTATGGCATTTGAGTCAGTAGCTCCGTTTTATGATTTGGATAAAGAATTAATGCCTGAAAGAATTAAGCTGTTTAATGATTATTTACGTAATAATACCGATTTATATGAGGTCGGCGGAAGTTTTGCAAAATTGCAAATCTGATAAACAGTGAAGAGTATAATCGAAAAAGATTTTGTAATGTATAATTACATTATGAAATACTTTGATATTTATGTCTCACCTATAGGTATAATTCAAATAGAGTCGGATGATAATGGAATAACGGGTATTCGATTTATTAAAAAATCCGAGATAATAGTTTCAAATACTCGGAATATTTATATTGAAGAAGTAAAAAACTGGCTTGATGTATATTTTTCCGGAATAAATCCCGATTTTATTCCTCATTTAAATATGCAAGGAACGGATTTTCAAAAAAGAGTATGGGAAATTCTTAAGAACATACCGTATGGAAAAACAATAACTTATAAAGCAATTGCTTCGGAAATAAAAAGAAAATGCGGCGCAGAAAGAATGTCAGCGCAGGCTGTTGGTGGTGCAGTTGCAAAAAATCCGGTGTTAATCGTTGTTCCATGTCACAGAGTAATAGGCTCAGACGGAAAATTAACAGGATATTCCGCAGGAATAAATATTAAAGAAAAATTGTTGAAATTGGAAAAATATTCTATTCAAAAAGAGATTGCTGCAAATCTATATCAGTAATATTAAAACATTTACAAGCATACGGGGTTAATTTCCTTCCTCTTGGTGTTCTTTGCAGGAAGCCTTTTTGAACGAGATAAGGTTCATAAACATCTTCTATTGTTTTTGAATCTTCGCCGAGCGCGGTTGCAAGAGTTTCAATTCCGACAGGCCCTCCGTTATAATTTTCGGCAATTATTTTTAACAGAGAACGATCTGTATTGTCCAATCCGAATTTATCTATTCTTAGTATATCTAATGCTTCATTTGCATTTTTTTCATTAATTTTGCCGTTTGATTTTACGATGGCATAATCCCGTACTCTTTTTACAAGTCTGTTCGCAATTCTCGGAGTTCCTCTTGAACGTCTTGCTATTGCAATTGCACCTTTTTCATCTATTTCTATTTCCAAGATTTTTGCGGTTCTTTGAATAACCTGTTTTAATTCTTCATCCGTATAAAACTCAAGCCTGTGAATTATACCAAATCGGTCTCTTAACGGGCCTGACAGAGAACCTGCTTTTGTAGTTGCTCCGATTAGCGTAAATTTGGGAATAGGAATTCTGATTGATTTTAATGTTTGACCTTTTCCTGTTGTCATGTCTAAATAGAAATCTTCCATTGCAGGATAAAGTATTTCTTCCGAAATTTTATTTAAACGATGAATTTCATCAATAAATAATACATCACCGGCTTTTAAAGACATTAATAATCCTATAATATCACGAGGTCTTTCTAATGAAGGTGCTGATGTTATTTTGATATTTGCTCCCATCTCTGTTGCTATTACCGAAGCAAGAGTGGTTTTTCCTAATCCGGGAGGACCGTAAAATAAAATATGGTCAAGAGGCAATTCTCTCTTTTTCGCCGCTTCAATTGATATTTTTAATGTTGATTTTAAAGCACTTTGTCCTATATATTCATCAAAATATTTAGGACGAATATTAGATTCAAATGACATATCAAATGAAGTTTCTTCTGCTGTTGTATCTTCATTTTTCTTATTCTCAAATTTTATATTATCGTCATCTGATATAATTGCCAAAATATCACCTCTTTTAATTTAATCATATCATTAGAAATGTAAAATTGAAAATTGTATACTAATTTTGTGTCTTTAATTTATAATATTATTAAGAGAACATGAGAGGTATATAAATTGGATATTCGTGAACTAATCACAAAGTCTTCAAAAGAACAGAGAAAGGCTTTATTAAATAAAGAAGTAAGTGCTGTAGAGTTAACCGAAGCAGTATATAATAAAATTGAAGAAGTTGATGAAAAAATAGGTGCATATAATTCATTAACAAAGGAATTTGCGCTGGAAACAGCTAAAACAGTTGATGAAAAAATAAAAAACGGAGAAGAACTTGCGCCGTTAGCAGGTATTCCGTTAGCATTAAAGGATAATATTAATTTAAAATCATCATATACAACGGCATCAAGCAAAATATTGGCAAATTTTGTTTCCCCTTATGATGCTACAGTTACAGAGAAATTAAAATCCAATTTGATACCGATTATCGGTAAAGTAAACATGGATGAATTCGCAATGGGTTCAAGTACGGAAAATTCTGCTACTAAAATAACAAGAAACCCGTGGAATTTAAATAAAGTACCGGGTGGAAGCTCGGGAGGAAGTGCTGCTGCTGTTGCGGCAGGCGAAGCAACTGTTGCATTAGGTTCAGATACGGGAGGAAGTATAAGACTTCCTGCAAGTTATTGCGGATTGGTTGGTCTTAAACCGACATACGGTCGTGTTTCCAGATATGGCTTAATTGCCTTTGCTTCATCTTTGGATCAAATTGGCCCGATAACAAGAACTGTTGAAGATTCGGCTTTATTATTAAATGTTATTGCAGGACATGATGAAAAAGATTCAACTTCTTTAAATCAAACACCGCCTGATTTTACAAAAGATTTAAAAAATGATTTAAAAGGTATAAAAATCGGTTATATAAAAGAATTATGCTCGGATGGCTTAGCTCCTGATGTGGCAGATGCTGTTCAAAAAGCAATTTCAACATATAAATCAATGGGTGCGGAAATTATTGAAATTTCGCTGCCTCTTATTAAATATTCAATTGCCGTATATTATATTGTTGCAACTGCAGAAGCAAGCTCTAATTTAGCAAGATTTGACGGTGTAAAATACGGTTACAGAGCAAAAGATGCTGAAACACTGTATGATATGTATGTAAAAACCAGAGCCCAAGGCTTTGGTGATGAAGTAAAAAGAAGAATAATGCTCGGAACTTATGCTTTAAGTTCAGGTTATTATGATGCTTATTATAAAAAAGCACAGCAATTAAGAAGACTTGTTAAAAATGATTTTGATAATGCTTTCAAAAAAGTTGATGTATTAATTTCACCGACATGTCCTCATACGGCATTTGATATAGGTTCTAAAGTTGAAGATCCGTTAAGTATGTATTTGACAGATATTGCAACAATTACTGCTAACCTTGCAGGACTTCCGGCAATGAATATTCCGGTAGGTCTTGATAAAGATGGCATGCCTATAGGGTTGCAATTACAGGCTGATTGTTTAAATGAAACAAAATTATTAAATGTTGCCTTTAAACTTGAAGAGGCTGTACAATTTAATTATAGTATTCCTTCAATGGCAGTGGTGTAATGAAAAAGAAAATATTTATTATAATATCTATAATTATTGCAATCGCATTATCATTCGGAAATAATGCGGTTTGGGCAGAAACCGATATTTCAGAAGCGGCTATATCAAAGTCCATTGCACTTTATAAACAAGGTGTTGAGATGGCAAATTCAAAAGCTTATGATACTGCTATATCTTATTTCCAAGAAGCATTGAAATACAATCCGAAAATGTCTGATGCATATTATAATATTGCTGCAATATATGTCGCACAGCAAAATTATGACGACGCATACAATGCTTATGTCAAAATAATTGCTCTTAATCCTTATGATTATGATGCTATTTTGCAGGCTGCAAAAATTTCATATAACAGAAAAAATTATTCACTTGCGATGAAATATTTAAAATATATACCGGATGATTATTATTATTACGGTTATGCGCAACAGTTATATGCCGATGCAAAAGAGCAATTTTCACAGCAAAAAAATAAAATAGAACGTTCAAAGGTAACAACTGCAACAAAAACCAAACGTGTTTTATTGGATAAATTTAATTCTCCTGCCGGTCTCGCAGTTGATTCGGAAGGAAATATGTTTGTTGTAAGTTATTCTGATAATGCAATTATAAAAGTAGATAAAAATAAGAATAAAACTAATTTTATAAAAGATAATTTGCTTGACGGTCCTATCGGACTTGCAATAGATAAGTATGATAATATATATGTTGCTAATTTTGAATCAAATAATATTTTAAAAGTAACGAAGGGCGGGAATGTCAGTGTCTTTATGGACAATGTTTCAAAACCTTATTTTCTTTACATAAAAAATGATATTCTTTATATTTCGGAACAAGGTAATGATGCTGTTTTAACATATAATCTTTCAACTTCCAGATAGAAAATAAAATTTAAAAATTATTTTATACTTTACAAACAAAATCAAAAAACATACCATGTAAAATAAAAAAGAAGCAGAGAGGAAGTATATATGGAAACATCGCCGAAAGAAGAATTTTTAAATGCTTTTACGCATGTTATAGGTGCTTTATTATCTATATATGCAATAGTAATGCTTGCTGTTGCATCCTCTAATCCCATAGAAACAGCATCAACTGCTATTTTTGGTGCTACATTGTTTATACTTTTTCAATCTTCCGCTCTTTACCACGCAATGGTAAATGAAACAGCAAAAAAAGTTTTTCAGAAAATAGATCATAGTGCAATATATATGCTTATAGCGGGAACATATACCCCTATACTTTTATTAACGGTAAAACCGCCATTATCATATGCATTGTTAGCTATGATATGGTATTTGGCTGTAACAGGTATTATTTATTCTTGTTTGACCCTAAAATTTAAATATTTATCTACTGCTTTATATTTAATTATGGGTTGGCTTTCATTATTTTTATTTTATACAATATGGCATAATGCAAGTCATATGGCTGTTTGGTATTTATTGCTCGGCGGCATTTTTTACACCGCAGGATGTGTATTTTACCTGTCAAAAAAGAAATTTATGCATTGTGTATGGCATATTTTTGTAATTGCCGGTGCTATGTCCCATTATTATTGTATTATGGAAATTTTAAAAGGAATTAATTCTTAGTTATCAATAACAAAGTTTTTATTCCTTGAGTATAACCATACAATTCCCAATAAAGAAATATAGAACAGTAATTCAAAACCTTCTTCAAAAATAAAGTTATTATTTGTTGCTTTTTCTGCAATTGCTCCCATAAACATTGCAATAACTGCAAATAATAAATTCCAGAACGGTAATTTTTTATTTTTTACTGTTATACAAATATCTTTGTATACTTTCTTTTTAAAAAATATAAAAGTAACTATTGCAATAAAAATTCCGTATAGTCCATGTGCAAGTTTACCTAGCCATGGCCATGGCAAATCTCTCCAGGAATAATATTGGTGGTATGTATTGGGTATCGGGAAAAACAATGTTCTTCCGCAATTTACTTCTCTTATAATAAGTAAAGATATTGCGAGTGCTACGAAATGAAATAAGTTTTTATTTACCTTTGCGGTTATACATAAATACATTATTATAAATAAAATAGTCATTTGTAAATTTTCTAATAATCCGTTTTCGTATCCGTATTTTTGAGGCAAATATATAAGCATAGGAAATATTGATATAAAAACAGCTAAAGCAATCCACGTAACGATATAAAAATGAAAATCAAAATGATTTTTTAAAAAGTTTTTTAATTTGTCCATAATGCTATCCTTTTTTTGAATTATAGCATAACGAATAAAACTGCAAAATTATGTGATATCTGCTTACTTTTAAAATAAAAAGATTAGCAATTAAGCCGAAGTTTTGTTTGAGGTCGTAATATTATAAATATTTCGGATAACTTCATCAAGATAATCAAGCGAACATCCGCCATTCAATATAATATCGGAATTATTCTTTTTCGGGAGGATATATTTTTTAGAAACTTCTCTTACATATGCAAGCTGTTTTCTTGCGTTTTCTTCATTTTGGTTGCGAGAGGTTTTCGCTCTATCTATATACCATTTTTCCTGTATTTCGGGTTTTATATCAATAAAAAGTTTTAAATCGAATAAATCGGATACTTTACCGTACATTGTTGCCATTCCTTCAACTATAATCACATTCTGTGATTTTTTAGGTATCGCATTTGGCACAACTACACCAGTTCCGTTAATTAAATACTGCGGAATTCTTACGTCTTTTCCTTCTGAAAGTTCTGATAAGTCAGTATATAATTGTTCCATATTAAAGTTATTCGGAGAATCTACATCATATCCGGATGCAAGCAATTTATCAAATGAACCGTGTTTTTTTATGAGTTCGGATATATCTTTAAAATAATTATCTGCACTCATTATTTCAATTGGTACGTTTAATGCGTCCAATGACTGCTTAATTGTATCACATATTGTTGTTTTCCCGCTTGCGGATTCACCTGCAATTGCTATTAAAAAAGGTTTATTTGGATTATTTATTATATGGTTATTAAATTTAGTTATAAAACTCGGATTTACTTTTTGAACTAACGGGTTTTCTTGTGCTTTATCAGTTTCTATGAGTTTATTAAACTCCGATAACATATGTTGGGCATACACTTCTCTTTCTGTTAAGCTATCCGATTTTTTGCTAAAAGATATTGTATCGGCATTTAAACCTGTTAAAAGTGTATTATTATTTTTTGTAGTAGGCAATAGACCGTATGTTAGAGATGTTTGAGCTGTTTTACTCCACATAAACGGTGATATATTTGATATTCTCACAATTAATTTCCTCTGGTTAAAAATGACATGACTAAAAAATTATTATTGAAATTATCTCATATCCATTTAAAAAAGAAACAAAAATTTTTTTTATTTTTTTTAATTTATTATTGAAAGGTGCAAAACCTATGCATTATAGACGAAATCAATATAATATGCTATATTAAAACAATATAGGAGAATGATTTTATGGAAGTTTCTATCAGTTATAAAAATGCTTTTATTATGGTCGCAAAAGCGGCAGGTAAAATAAATTTAGAAACAGCTGTTGAGTACGGTATGAAAATAAAAGATGCAATTATGGATTTTGACGGGGAATTAAAAGAATTAATTTTGGATTTTTCAGAAATAACATTTATTTCAAGTATCGGATTAAAAGTTGTTTTGGAACTCTATAAAGAAATGGAGGATAGAGACGGAGTTGTTAAGATAACAGGAGTATCCGACGAAGTAAAAAAATCATTTGATATGGTTGGTTTTGATAATTTTATAGTTTTTGAATAATGTTTAAAACAATCAGAGCAAAAATATTAGTTGTTATGTTGATAATGCTGGCTGTTTTGATGGCGGCATTTGTTTGTTATACATATATGTTTCGTGCTAAAACGAAACAACTAATGCTAAAAAATTATTCTTTTTCGATTAATACATTTGTTCAGGAGTTGGATGAGAATATTTTATCCTTTGAAGATAATGCACGTGATTTGGCATTAATCGGTAATTTGTTCTATAACACAGATAAAAATGAAGAATTAACCAAAACCGTAATTAACAGGATTTTTAACAATTATAAAAATTCATTAGGTGGTGGTATTTGGTTTGAACCATATGCTTTCAGCAAGGACAGGAAAAGATTTTGTATATATATGTACCGTAATAAAGACGGTAATATGATAATGGACAAAAGTTTTGAAGGCGAAGAATATGACTATCATAATCAAATCTGGTATAAACAAATAAAATCTCAACTTACAATAGATAAAAGAACAGCATGGTCTCTACCGTATTATGAAAAACAGGGCAGTAATACAATGATGATTACTGTAGGCTCCGGAATTTTTGACAGTAAGGGACTAATCGGTATGGCAACTGTAGATTGGGATATCGATGCAATATTTAAAGAAATTTCAGAAATGAAACCGATAGAAAACGGTTTTATGGTTTTTGAAAAAGGAAATAAAGTTAAAGGCAGTTTTTCGCTTTTGGCAAGTATAAAAGATAATTACATAATAGCCTCAACTGACCCATATTTGGATAATGAAAAATTAACAGGAAAAACCTTGGATAATATTCCCTGGTACAATGATAATTTGGAACAAAGAACATATTTTTCTTATCATAACAAGCTGTATGTTCCTTTTGTCAAATATATAGATAACGGTTTGATGCTTATTATCTGTATTCCGAAATCAGAAATTTTTAAAGCTATTAATAAGTTGGTTCTTAATATGCTTATAGTTCTTTCTTTATTTGCTTTTTTAATTCCGACTCTGTTATATTTCGGCTTAAACAGATATATAATGAAGCCTATAGATAAATTAATAGATATAGCAAAGAAAATCAGCAGCGGGCAGGATACTGAAATTAAAATTGAAAAGCCTGAAGAATTTGAACAATTGGCTTCAACATTTGATAAGATGAAAAACAGCATAAAAGAAATTACTATAGAACAGCAAAAAATAAATTCCGAATTATCTATCGCTAAGCAAATTCAAGAATCAACTTTGCCGGATGTATTTCCTTCGGATAATTCAAATTTTGATATATTTGCGTCGATGGAAGCTGCTAAAAACGTAGGAGGAGACTTCTATGATTTTTATTATATAGATAATGATAATTTTATGTTTCTTATAGCCGATGTTTCAGGCAAAGGTGTGCCTGCTGCTTTATTTATGATGACAGTTAAAACAAACATTAATAATATTGCGCTTAACGAGCATACTCCTAAAGAATTCGCAAAGGCAATTAATAAAAAAATATGTGAAAATAACAAACACGGCTTCTTTGTTACAATGCTTATTTGTATTGTAAACGTTAAAACAGGCAAATTAACAATTATAAATTGCGGTCATAATCTTCCTTTAATAAAACACAAAAACGGAGAATATGAGTATATAAAATTAGCAGCAAATATACCGCTTGGATTATTTGAAGATTTTGATTTCAAAATATATGAAACGCAATTTTCAGAAGGCGATATGTTCTATATGTATACAGATGGGGTGACGGAAGCTCTTAATAATAATGAGGAGCTGTTCGGTGAAAAAAGACTGATTAATTCTTTGAATAATATAAAAAATAATGAAAATATTAAAGAAGTTCTTTTGAATATTAAATCAGAAATAAGGAATTATACAAATTCGGTTTTACAAAGTGATGATATAACAATGGTCGGATTTCATTATAAAAACCATCAATCAAATCAAAATATATACAGCGATGAAGCAAAGGCGGAAAATTATACGGAGTTTTATAAATGGCTTCATAATATAATCGAGCCTTGGAATTTAAGTGAAGAATTAATTAATAAAATAGATTTATGTGCGGAAGAGGTATTTATAAATATAGCTTTATATGCATATCCTGAAAGAAAGGGTAAGATAGAAGCATCGCTGGACAAGAATGATGATAAAATTGTGTTGAGATTTGTAGATACAGGTATTGCGTATAATCCGCTGGCAAAACCCGATCCGGATATAACTTTACCTCCGGAACAAAGACCGCTTGGCGGACTTGGGATTTATATGGTAAAACAAGTAACCGAAAAAGTTTCATATGAACGTAATATTAACAAAAATATTTTAACAATGGTATTCAAGTGTAATTAAATAAGCTTTATAAATGATTGAAATCCTGATATTTCAATAACATTTTTTATGTCTTGATTTGCATTTTGAATATATATGCAACCTCTTTGTTCGTTTATTGTTTTATATATGTCATGCAGCATTCTCAAACCGGCACTTGAGATATAAGGAACTTCCTCAAAATCAAAAATTAATTCTTTAATATTCTCCAAATGATTTTTTATAGCGGTATTAATATCATTAGAATTTTCAATATTTATTTTCCCTGTATATTTCACATATAATCTATCATTATTTAATGTTTTTAAAATTAATTCCATAGATATTCCTTATAATTGAATCCCTTTTATAATAATAACTTATTTCCTTAATTCTTACAAATAGTCAAATTTTTATAAAAAAGTAAAACAATAAACAAAAAATAATATATATTGATTATATTAAAATAACGAAAATTATGTATTATATAAATATGAATATGAATATGGAATTTAAGAATTATGTATTTATATTTTTTACGATATTCGTATATTATGCAATATCAATAATACAGCCTTCTTCTGTTCAGGCTTCTCAAGTAGTATCTGATGAGATAGAAAAATTTGTTTCACTGACGGAAGAAATGCAAATTGAAGAAGATGTTCAAAAGGATTTACCTGAAGAAGATTTAATAGATACTGAAGAACAACCTGCTTCCAATGAAGAAGAAGTTATTAAAGAAGAAAGTATAATTCAGAATCCCGAACCCCCTAAAGAACAAACAATTTCTGATAAAAAAACAACTGATAAGCCAAAACAGGAGGATTTATCCGGCAAAACTCAGCAAATAAATGAAGATACTCCGGTTATAACTGTTCCTAAAGAAGAACCCGTAATTGAAAAGAAGTCAAAAAAATATTTTTTATTTTTATCAAAGTTTTATAATAAATGCAGTAATTTCTTTTCAAAATTGTCATTTGATAAAATAATTGCATTAAGAGAAACAATTATTCAGCAATTGTTTCCAAATCAATATGTTTGCACAACATGTTGTAAACCAGTCGTAGAATATAAACAAATTGGAAATAAAAAAGATTTTTTGCCGTATTATTTATATCCCGAGTCAATAAACAAACATCTTGAAAAGATAATTTTTACCGATAGAATAACTAATCCGATTGATTTTTTGCCATACAGTTATGCAATAAAAAATTATGAGGTAAAAATTGAGGCTCCGAAGGATGCTGTTACTCCGCTTGGAACAACGGATATCAGAGTTTTATTAAATGCTCCGTCGCCCGAAATAGAAGTAGTAGGAAAGCATTTGTTTGCAAAGATTGTTATTGATATAGCAAATAATACTTTATATAAATATGATGAATACGGTTTTCCTCTAAAGGCATATCTTGTTGCAACCGGTGCAAGGGGAACAAGAACAATGGCAGGGTTAAGAATAGTGACATACAAAGAAAAATTCCCGTATAAAGGTGCGCCAAAAGACTGTAAACGTTTATTTGATCCGTATTCATACGGCCCGTATATTATATTTATGAACAGAGTTAATCCCAAAACAGGCAAACAAATATATGTAGACCAATTCCTTCACGGGAACGGAAATGAGCGCAGTATAGGCAGAAAAGTCTCTCATGGCTGCATAAGAACAAATAATACAGTAATGAGACAAGAACTTTCAAAAGAAGTCAACCGCGGAGATTATGTATTACTAATTAATCCTGACCGTAATTAGCCTGAGGAATTGGTTTAAGTTTTTGCGATAAACGGCATTACGCATTTTGTTTTCAGAAACTTTGTTTCTTCCAAACAAAACTGCTTCAGCCTCTGCAAAAAATCCGCAACTCGCTTTGTCGCTCGTCCGAACCTTTGCCAACGCAATAAAAAAGCCTCACCAAACGGTGAAGCTTTTTTATTAGCGAGAGACGAGGCTCGAACTCGCGACATCTTCCTTGGCAAGGAAGCATTCTACCACTGAATTACTCTCGCATTTGCTCAGTGATTTAATTATACATGCACAATTTTTTATTTCAAGTATTTTTTTGTATCAAATACTTTAAATGGACGGAATGCTATCTATTCTTGCCCGTTACGTCTGTCTGTCCACATATTTAATACGTTTTTATATTTTATTGTGGTTGTGCTTCCGTCAGGATTTTCTATTACCTGTTCTTGTCTGGACATATCTGATGTTCTTTGAAAATAGTTTCCTATAGCATTAAATAAACCTGCTTGGTATGCTAAAGCTAAACAAATGATAATTAATACCCAAGTAAAAAATCCGTTCATAATTAACTCCTTTTTACATAGAATAATTTATTTTTCTGTTTTCGTCAAATCAGTTTTATTTTGTTTTTGTTCTGTATTTCTTATTAAAAAAGGTTTTACAAAATTAAAAGTTCCGTATATAGAAATTAATCCGCCGATTATTTGCAAAGCATTTGTTAATTTGGATTTCTTCATATAGCTTGTTATTGCGTTTATTGCCGTTCCGGTCGTAAAACACAAATACCCTTTAAATATACTTCTTGGGACTTTAACCATATCTTCTATGTCGTTTTTATTTACAACTTTTTCACTAAAAATGTCTAAAATATCTTGTTTATGTTCTTGTTTTTGTATTGAATTATTCTTTGGCTCCCTTTTTATTGAGGTTTGAGGTCTGTTTATACTCGTGTATTCATTTAATATATTCATGTTTCTCTCCAGAATTATTTATATAAAAAAGGAACAAGAATTTATTTGTTATGCGTATACATATATTTATATTAAAATATTTTTAGGAATAAGGAAAAGATTTAATGTTAGTTGAAAAAGAAATTCAAAATCTGAATAAATTAATTGTAGATACGTTGTCAGATAATAATAACCATATAGCGGATGATATTAGTGACTATTTATCATCTAAATCAAAAAGAATAAGACCGACTCTTGTCTTTCTGTTCGCAAAGGCTATGGGAATAAGTATTGATGACAGAATATATCATTTGGCATGCTGTGTTGAACTTGTTCATAATTCAACTCTTGTACATGATGATATACTTGATAATGCGGAAACAAGAAGAGGAAAAATATCATTAAACTACAAACTGGGTAACAGTTTGAGCGTACTTGCCGGTGATATTCTTCTTTCGGTTGCTCTAAAAGAATTGGTAAAATGCTCTGCTGTGGAAGCTGTAGATACATTTGCAGAATCTCTTTATTTGATGTGTAAGGGTGAAATTAACCAAAACTTTACCATAGGGAAAATGCCTTCTATGGAAGAATACATTAAAAAATCAGAATATAAGACCGCAGAATTGTTTAAAGCACCTCTTGTTTCTCTTGCTTTGATGTATAACAAGGAATATAAAAATAACTTATATGACTTTGCAAGAAATTTTGGAATTGCATTTCAAATTAAAGATGATTTAATGAATATTTTAAAAACTGATCCTACAAAACCAATTATGAGTGATATTGATAACGGTATTTATACTGCGCCTTTAATCTTTATGCAAGAAAAACATCCTAATATTTTGGATTTTCAACCTGAAGAAATAAAAAATCTTGTCTTAAAAGATGATGAAGTTATCAATAAAACAAGAGATTTAATCAAACAATATACTGATAAGGCAATAAAATCAATAGAATTCATCAAAGATAATGAATTTAAGCGTGAAATAATCCGCCTTGCAGAAGCTAATTTATAGAAATTGATTTGAATTAATTATTGGGATTCTTAAATTTATGAAATCTTGTAACAAATACAGCTTTGCCGATAAAACGGTCATCTTTTAGAAGTCCCCAATATCTGCTGTCTCTTGAATTTCCTCTGTTATCACCCATCATAAAATAATAATGGTCAGGAATTTCTATAGGCCCGCATATCATATATTCGTCACAAACAGGATATTCCAAAGGATTTTTAATATAAGGTTCTTCTAACGGTTCATCATTTATATAAACTGTGCTTTCTCCGTATTCGTTTCTTTTTATTTCAAATTTATCCCCCGGAAGGCCTATAACTCTTTTTATATATGCGACATCATCACAAAATAACCCTGTCAATCTCTTGAAAACTTTCATTGGAGTATTCTCTAGTTTCTCTTCAGGCGGATAAAATATCATTATATCACCGCGCTCAGGTAACTGTTTAAATCTTGAAAATCTGTCAACAATTACTCTATCGCCTTCTATTAATGTAGGATGCATTGAAGCTGAAGGAATCCAACGTATTTCACATATATAATATCTTATAAATACAATTGCAACCAAAACAAAAACTATAGTTTCAATGGCTTCTTTTATAAAAGCTTTAGTTTTTATTCCTCTGCGAATAAATACTTCTTGTGTCAAAGGTTCTGTAAAAAAAGTTTTAATTCTCAATACGGATGCAAAGAATTCTTTTATTTCTTTCTTTGTATCTTCTATAAATTTAACTATAAAATTACGGTTATCTTCTTCTTTTTCGTCTTTGTGTTTTAGGATAATTTTAAGAGCTTCTGTAAATTCCTCTTTAGTCATTTCTCCGATTTTGTTCATATAATTACCCCGTTAGCCTACAAAAAATATTATTTAACAAAGATTATGTTTTTTCAATATTACCTTATTTTATAATTCTCTTTTAAAAATTCTAATAACACGTCAAGCGCTTTATCCGAAAAAGCATATTTCATAATTCTTCTGTATAACAGTGGATTTGCTTCAAAGCAATATGACTTTACTGTCTTTTCATTTGCAATTCCGATATAAACAAGTCCTACAGGTTTTGTTTCCGTTGCACCTAATGGCCCTGCTATTCCTGTAGTTGCTATTGCAATTGAACAGTTCGTCTTTTTTAATAATCCCTGAGCCATTTGCTCCGCAACCTGACTGCTTACAACTCCGTATTTTTCAATCGTTTTAGGGTTTACATCCAAAAGTTTTACTTTTACTTCATTTGCATATGTAACGTAATTTTCAAAAATATATGCACTAGAACCCGATACATCCGTTAATCTTGAGCTGATTAGCCCGCCCGTGCAAGATTCTGCTGTTGAAAGCCTTAAAGCATTTCTAAGAAGATATTTAGCTATTTCCTTTTCTTTTTTAAGCAATATTATATTGGGAAAATGTCCAAAAAGAAAAGAAATATTAGCAAATAACTTCTTTATATCCATTTTTAGTATACCGGCATGTCAATAGGTTTTATAAGTTGAACTTGAATAGTATCACCTTGATTAACATCAATGTTTTTACCTTTTTTAAATAAGTCGGCAATTGAATCACCTACAAAATATATTCCTGCAACAGGAGCCGTAACGATTGCAGTAACTGGTGCCATAAAGTATTTTGGTACACCGTTTAGTACTGCATCACCCTTCTCCCAAGCCCAGCTTGTGGGTTTTACAACAATATTTTTTGTTGTTTCAGCTGTTTGACCTAATGCCGTTGAATAAGTTGTTTTGGAACTTAATGCGCCGTCATAAGTTACATTTTTATTATTATATATACCTGCTATAAATCTTACCTGTTTACCTGTCGGACTAACTATATGGTCAAAATTTAATCTTAATAATCCGCCTTTAAATAACATTTTAGGTGCTTGAACTTCCTGAACATATCCTCTTACTACACTTCCTTGAGGAATAACAATTGAATCATCAACTTTTATATTATCTACTACCATTAAATCAAATTGGTCGCCTAATGCAGACTTTGCTGAACTGACAGGGTCAAGTAATTTTAATGTCATTACAGTTCCTTCAGGAACTCTTTTTGTTTTAATGTTTGCATTTATTTGTTTGTTTATTGCACCTAAAGAAATATTGCACGTAAATACAAATAAAGCTGAAATTATAGTTATTATTGATAATATTTTTTTCATTGTTCTATCCCTAACCTTTTTCTTTTTATTCTATTTCCGATATAGATATTTTACCAAATTTTGCAGATAAGTCATCTATATGATGAATTATATACATAAACGGTTCTGCATCTTTTTCATCCAAATCAATTAATGCTCCCCAGTCTGTTCTGCCGTGGTGTGCCGCAATCATTTTGGCAATATCTTTATACCCGTTATTCATACATACTGAGAATCCCCATTGTGAATGAGTTCTCCAATCTTTTCTGAAATCTTCGTTATATTCAATTAAACCGGTTTCTGTATCTACAATGTACTCAAATATTTTTCCGAAATCATGCAAAATACAAGCCGCATATACTTTATCTGGTTCAAGTTTGTTATTACATTTTGTCATAACCGTATCTGCTATATCAAGACATTCATATGTATGTTCCAACAATCCTCCGATATAATTATGATGCATTAATTTAGCAGCAGGAGTAATTTTAAATGCTGCTTCATGTTCAAAAAGCAAAGATGAAACGAATTCTGCAAGTTTTTTATCTTGAATTTTGTTGACATAATTCATTATATTATTAAACAATACGTCTCTTTGAGCTTCATCTATACCGAGTTTAGCTTCTTTAACCAGTGAAATATCGGAAACCAAGCAATTATTATATTTCTCGTTGTATGTTCCGGAAATTTTAATTTTATTATTTGTTCTAAAAAGTTTAGAATCAAGTCTGTTCAGCGTTTCTTCCCATAAAATACAATTTAAAACAGACTCATCATCCGTATTTTTAACCTGTAATTTGCCCATTTTCGAGCCTGCTTTTGTATCGCCTATTGCGAAAGTTATAACTTCATATGTAGCATTTAAGTCCGGCATAATTTTTCCTTTAACTATATTTTTTTTTATTATACAACAATTCTATTCGGCTTTTTCGTTTACTTTTATATTTCTTAAATATAAGCCTGAAATTACTTTTGACATTGGTCTTTTTACTTGTAAATCTCCAAATTTAATTGTTTTCCCGTCTTTACATACTATAAAAACGGAATTTTTATTCTTTTTTACAATAGTTGCAGGCTCTTTTGAATACTTTTCTTTGCATATTTTATGATGTTTAAATGTAAAAAACTCATTTTTATATACAATATGACAGTTCATCCAAGGAGCTAAAGCTCTTATTCTTCTGTCTATTTCCAGAGCAGTTTCTTTTTTAAAATTAAGTATTGATTCTGCTATGGAAATATGATGATAATATGTTGCTTCTTTTTCATTTTGGCTTTTTTGATTTTTTATCTTGTAAGGTAGTTTATTGAGAAGAAGCCTTACTTCATTCATAGCTACATTACAGCATTTATTTTTTAAGCTTAAACCGGTATCATTATCCAGTATTTTGACCTCTGCCTGATGGAGAATTGAACCTGTATCATAATTAATATCCATTAAATGAAAAGTTATTCCTGTTTTTTTCTCGTTATGCAGAATAGTTTGTAAATATGGGTTTGGGCCTCTATATTTAGGCAGTAATGACGGATGCAGATTTATGCAGGCAATTTTAGGTGAATTTATTGTCTGCGCCGAAAACTTTTCACTCCAAGAACCTGTAAGTATAATATCCGCCTTTAACTCTTTTACCGCATTAATAAATTCAGGAGAATTAACACTTCTTGCCTTTATTTCATGCAGTTTTAATGTCCTGATAAAGTTATAATCATCTGAAGGGGATAATAAATCAGAAAAAAATTTGTTTAATGGTGATTTTAAAACGTTATCATGCAAAAAAACACCTACTATCTCATTTGGAGTTCTCATAACTCCGGTAATAAGTGCCCTGAACATTTCTCCGTATCCGACAATTATTATTTTCATATGTTTTATAATAATTTAAAAAAAAACTGAAATAAATAGTGTAAATTAAGTATGTGTTTTTGTAATAAAAATTATTAAAATGGTTTTATAATGATTTATTTTCTAATAGAATATTTTTAGAAAGTGAAGGAATTCTTTGAGCGAAAATTTTAGCGATTTAGAAATAACAACAAGAAAATCAGCTCTTATTCAAGAAAGAATGACTGAAGTAACAAGTCATATGTATAAACAATTTCTTGAATATCAGCAATCTAACGCAAATACAGTGGTAATGTTCGACAAAATGGTAGAAAATATATCACTTACAGTTGAGTATTTAAAAAAGTCATTTGCATCAAGAGGAATTCCTACAGAAAATATATACTACGAATATGATAAAATTCATCATATTGCGGTAATGAATATATTATGGCATTCAATAACATTTTATTCTAACTTAAAAGATGTGCCGAAAGCTCTATCAAGAGAGAAAGATGTGCCTTTATACACAGGCAGAATATATGCGTTAAAAGGAACTTTACCTGAACTTCTGCAGGGATATAATGAAGAAATACAGCAAAAACTTCTTGATAAAGAAGTTGCATCTATATATATACCTGCCGATAATACGGCTAAAGCAATTATAAAAATGCGCCATCTCGGAAATCAGGAATATTATATAAATCAGATAGATGCACCGAGAGATTTCCTTCTGGGAGTTATTGAAACCGTTTGCAGAGTCGGTAATACCCATAAAGAAGGCTCACGCGTTACTATAAGCATATAATATTATAAATCTTCAGGTGAAATTATTCTTCCTGCAACTGCACTTGCCGCAGCTACATATGGAGAAGATAAATATACCTCACTGTCTACGTGTCCCATTCTGCCTACAAAATTTCTGTTTGTAGTTGAAATTGCACGTTCGCCTGCCGCAAGAATTCCGGTATGTCCGCCTAAACACGGCCCGCATGTCGGAGTTGAAACAGCTCCGCCTGCTTCAATGATTGTTTCAATATATCCTGCACGCAGTGCTTCTAAATATATTTTCTGGGTGGCTGGGAATACTATTAAACGAACATTTCTATCTACTTGTCTGCCTTTTAAAACTTCTGCCGCAGCTTTTATATCGGACAATCTTCCGTTTGTGCAGCTTCCGATAACGGCTTGGTCTATTTTAATATCTCCTGCTTGTGAAACAGGTTTAGTATTTTCGGGAAGATGAGGAAAAGCAACAACAGGCTCTATATTTTCCGTATTATAAGTCAATACTTTTTCGTATTCGGCATCTTTATCACTTGTATAGAATTTGGGTGTTCTTATACTTCTATCTTCAAGATATTTTTTGGTTATTTCATCAGGTTCAATAATGCCGTTCTTTGCACCTGCTTCAATTGCCATATTGCATATGGTAAATCTGCCGTCCATTGGAAGCTCTCTTATTGTTGAACCGCCTATTTCCAGAGTTTTATATAATGCGCCGTCTACACCGATATTTCCGATTAAGTATAAAATTAAATCCTTTGCGGTTACCCATTTATTTAATTTCCCGTTAAATTCAACCTTTATAGCGGAAGGCACTTTTAGCCAAGTTTCACCAGATGCCATTGCACAGGCTATATCTGTTGACCCCATTCCTGTAGAAAAAGCACCTAAAGCACCGTATGTGCATGTATGAGAATCTGCACCTATTACTATATCACCTGCCGTAACTATACCGTTATCAGGTAACAGGGCATGTTCTATGCCCATTCTTCCTACTTCAAAAAAATGTTCAATATTGTGTTTGTGAGAGAATTCTCTGACTTGTTTTACCTGTTCAGCTGATTTTATATCTCTATTTGGAACAAAATGATCGGGAACAAAAACAACACGTTTGTTATCAAATACTTTATCTACTCCGATTTTATTAAATTCGTTTATTGCAACAGGTGCTGTAATATCATTAGCAAGTGCAATATCAACTTTTGCGGTTATTAATTGTCCTGCTTTTACTTCATCTAAGCCTGCGTGGTCTTTTAATATTTTTTCGGTTATATTCATTGGTCGAGTCATAAAAAATCCTCACATAAATACTATTTAAGTGATATTATAAAACATATTGAGATTAAAAGGAATACAAAAAATGCCGGTTAAAGAATTCAGAACACCGATAACAAATAAGCCTGTACTAATAGGTACCGATTCTGGTTATGATAATATAATTTTTGCGATAGAATCCAGTTGCGACGAAACTGCGGCTGCAATAGTAAAAAATGGAAGAGAAGTTTTATCAAATGTAGTTGCTTCCCAAATTAAAACTCATATTGAATTTGGCGGGGTTGTTCCTGAAGTAGCGGCAAGAGAACATCTTGAAGCAATAAATGTAGTCATAGAGCAGGCATTTAAACAAGCAAATATTAGTGCAAATGATATAACTGCATTTGCAGCAACAGTAGGGCCGGGGTTAGTAGGCTCTTTACTTGTAGGAATGAATGCAGGTAAGGCACTTGCCATTGCACATGATAAGCCTTTTATTGGTGTAAATCATTTAAATGCACATGTTTGTGCAAATTATTTGAATACGGATTTAAAACCGCCTTTTGTTGCTTTACTGGTAAGCGGTGGGCATACTCAAATTATTGAAGTTAAAGATTGGCTTGAACAGAGAATTATTGGTGAAACAATAGATGATGCCGTAGGTGAAGCATATGATAAAGTGGCAAGATTAATAGGTCTGCCATATCCGGGTGGTGTAAACCTTGATAAACTTGCACAAACAGGAAAACCTGTATATAAACTTCCTGAAGCAAAACTTCAAAATGAATATGATTTTAGCTTCTCGGGTTTAAAAACAGCATCTCTTCAATTAATTCAGAAATTAAAAAAAGAAAATGAAATATTACCGATAGCTGATATCGCTGCAAGTTTTCAGGAAAATGTTACATCCGTTCTGTATAAAAAGACGAAAAAAGCAGCAGATAATATCAATGCAAATACAATAGTTTTGGCAGGAGGAGTTGCTGCAAACTCTGAAATAAGAAAGAAATTTTTTGCATTAAGAGAGCAAGGTTATAATATTTATGCTCCGGAGATGAAATATTGTACGGATAATGCTTCTATGATAGCATCAAGTGCATATTTTCTCGCAAATACTATGGACTCATTAGATGTTGAAGTATTTTCCAGAATGAGTTAATTTTAATACAAAGCTATTCTTTTATTTTAACAATAACGTTAATTAATTCAGGATCCCATTTAGAACCGGATTCGGATTTTAATATTTCTAATGCTTCCTTATTGGAATGAGCTTTTCTGTATTTTCTTTCTGTTGTAATTGCGCTATATGCATCTGCAATTGCAATAATTCTGGAGCCTAACGGAATGCTTTGTCCCTTTAATCCTTCAGGTTCACCTTTTCCGTCCCAGCGTTCTTTATGATAATTAATATAAGGAACAACTTCTGATAAGAAATTAATGCTCATTAATATACTTACACCGACATTAGGATGATTTTGCAATTTTTCCCAATCTTCAGCGGATAATTTTTCTTTTTTATTAAACAGTTCTTCAGGCAAAGTAATTTTACCTATATTTCTCAATAGAGCTGCATAATATATTAAATCTTTTGTTTTTTCATTTAGACCAATAGTTGTTGAAATTTCTCTTGCTAAATCTGCAACTTCGTGGGAATAGTTATTTTTGAAGCTGCTTTTTGCATCAACTGCTTGTGCAAGATTTTCTACAAACCACTGCTGTTCACCGCTTAAATCACCAATTAATGCCGTTAATTCAGCTCTTTTATTTTGAAGTTGTAATACAGTTACGTCTTTTTCTTTTATTAACGCTTCAGTTTCTTCCGTTAATTTCTCAAGACTCATTGAAGTTGCAAATAATCTTGCTGTTACGGTTAATAATTCAATGAACTCTTCTGAAAGTTTTTTATTTTTATAATTTTCAACTACAATTACACCTACTTTTTCCATGTTGTTATACATTGGAACGGCAAGATAATATTTTACTTTTTCTTCGCCTAAAAATGATATAGGTTTAAAATCTTTATTTGTATTGCAATCAAACAATTCAATCAGTTTTCTTTCATTGTATGATTGTGAAACAAAACTGTTATCGCTCAAACAATAGCCGATTTTTGCATCATAAATATCCTTTTTTAATATTTGAGATGAGCCGACAAGAATTAAATCATGTTCCGTATTATTTAAACCCATTGCATATTCTTTTGATAAAAAGACCTGACAAGCATCAATTTCAAGCATTTGTTTAATAGTTTTTGCTATTGAATTATATATTACATAATCTTCTTTACTGCTAAAACCGAGAATTTTAAGAGTGTTATCAATTGAGTATATTGAAATCAACTCTTTTAATTGGTTTTTTATACTTTGGAGTTTATCAACATTTGTTCTGCTTATTTTTTGAACAAGTTCATCCGATATCAAGTGTTCTGATATAAAGTCTCCTAAATTCAATGCAAAAATTTCTTCTAACGGGTCTGACTCTAAAGACATTTCACTTCTTGCAAAGACAGAAACATTTTTATTCTCTTTTTTATCCTCAGCCATTTATAATCCTTATCCGTTGCTTAGACTATATTCCGAATATTAAACTACCACCATTATTATATTTTATATTAAGATTTTATGCAAAATCTTATACACCCTCTATCGGCATATTATAACTTAAACTTTAATGTTTTTTACAAAATTTCATACTTATGTATGAGATTTCTATATTTGTAGTAGAATGATAGTAAGGAGAAAATTATGATTAACTGCATATCACCTGTAAGATATCAATACTTAGTAAAAACAGAAGAAAAAAAGGCCGACAATACACCTTTAACAAATACCGATTATTTAAATATCGGGTTTCTTGCCGGAAGATTCGGAGTAAATCTTCAAAATCCTAATGAGCCAAATTATATTTATAAGGATAATACAGGTACACATGTCAATATAAATTCTTGTTGTGCGCCTTTGTTTGAAGATACACTCAATAAATCAGGTATTAAATTTAACAGAATGGCATAAATCAGAATAAAATATAATATTTATATATAAATAAATCTTTGTATTCTGTTTTTTCATCTGCTTTTGAAAAAAATATTTTTTCATTTATTTCTTTTTTGAACAGATTGTTTATTGCTTCAATAATGTTATCTGTTTGTTTTTGCTGTTCTTTTTCAAGTCTATCAATTGAACAGGCGAATCCTGTATAACAAGAACATAACCCCGCTTGTGCAAATTTCAAAATAAACAGACAGATAGGTATAAGTGAAATAAAAAATTTCATATTAAATTCCTTCTTTTATTAGAAATAGCCAATTATCTATATTTTGAAGGATAATGTAACATTTTTCATTCTACTTTGTACTTATATATTTGACTGCCTGTTCGTTTAATGTAAAATAACCATGTCAGTATATTTATCCAAACAATTTTTATTATATATTGGCAAAAAAAATTTTTTGGAGACTTGTACCAAATATGAATTCCCTATTAGAAAAAGAACTAAATCATAATAAAAAAATAAAGAAACCTGATTTCTCAACAAAGTCAGGTCGGGAATTTATGGCTATTTATTTGTATTCAAAGTTTAAACAAATTCTTGAATATGATAAAACTCACGAAACACCGATATTTAAGTCGATTAATTCTTCTTTTATTCCGAAGTTTACAAAAAGACTGGTTAATAATCCCGAAAAACATTTTTTAATCGGAATAAGCGGAGAGTCTGCAAGCGGTAAAACAACAATATGCAATACAATTAAAAAAGCTACTGAACGATTAAATATGCCTATAGAAATTTTAAGTGCTGATAATTATTTTAAAGATATATCAGCGCTTATTAGTAAATACGGTTCTTTTGATAAACTTCTTGCATCAGGATATGATGTTGATTCTCCTGATAATTTTGATATGGAGCAGTTATATATAGATTTACTTAATCTTTCACAAGGAAAAGATGTTAAAATCCCGCAATACCTTGTTAATGGAACCGGTGTTGTTATTCCGAGGGCAATACCTAAAAAAGCGCAAAAAATAATAATCGTTGAAGGTATGGCAACAATGTACGGCAAAGTTGCGGACTTGTTTGATATTAAATTATATATAGATATTGATCCTAAAATACAAGAAAAATGGTTTATATATAGAGCACAAACTTCAAGAAATCAAAATGAAGAAAATGCAAGAAAACAGCTTGCATATGTCAGAGAAGCTTCAAAAAAATATATTATTCCGAAAAAGGATAGTTCTGATATTATTTTAAACGGTGCTTCTTCATTAGAATATTTTTCTCAGATTATTGAATATATTTATACAATAACTAATAATTTCTCGGTATCTGAAAACTAGTTAAAAATTTTATTTATACTAAAATCTAATTATGATTAAATATATTCTATTTTCTTTTATATTTATATTTTTATTTTTTGGACTGTATACTTTTTTTATAGAGCCGAATATTTTAATTGTTAAAAAATATACAATTAAAGATGAACAATTAAAAGGAATAAAAATTTTATTTGTTTCTGACTATCATATTAAAACTTATCAAAAAAATAGATTAGAAAAGACGATTAGGTTAATAAATAAGCAGAATGCGGATATTGTCCTTTCAACAGGTGATTATGTAGCGGGGCATAGTCTTAAATCTACTTTACCTGTGGATATAATTGCGGAAGATATTTCTAAAATAAAATCAAAATACGGTTATTATACCGTAATGGGAAATCATGATTCTTGGGTTGGGCATGGAAGTATAATTTCGGCATTAAAAAAGTATTCGATTAATATATTAACCAATGAAACGGTAACTGTTGATATAAACGGAAAAAGAGTTTATATTGCAGGAATAGAAGATTTGCAGACAGGAAAACCGGATATAATAAAAGCTCTTTCAAAAGCAAAAAATCCTGTAATATTGTTAACTCATAATCCCGATATGTTTTTTGATGTTCCTGATAATGTTAATCTTATACTTGCAGGTCATACACACGGAGGGCAGGTCAGACTTCCTTTTACAGGTGCATTAATAACTCCTTCAATGTACGGAAACAGATTAACGTACGGATTTATAAACGAAAATAATAAAAAAATGATTGTTACTTCCGGAATAGGAACAAGTATTCTTCCTGTAAGATTTAATTGCAGACCTGAAATAGTCATAGTAAATTTTGAATAAAAAAGCTTCCTTTTATAGGAAGCTTTTATTAAATAGTTTTAAAGCATTGTTTTTCTTAATTCTTCACCTGATTTTGGACTTAAATAACAAGGTGCTATATCAAATACCGTTTTGGCGCCTGAATGTCCTTCTTTATTTAGTCTGTATGCTGCTCTCGCATATGCGATAAGAACACTTGATGTAAATTCAGGATTAGAATCAAGTTTTAAATTGTATTCTATAACGTGATTATTTTCTTTATTTGCACCTGTTTTACCTGTTCTGATTACACATCCTCCATGAGGTATTCCGGAATGATTTTTCTTTAATTCTTCAAGAGATATAAAATGTACGGTAGTATCATAGTCTGAGAAGTAATTTGGCATTGTTTTAATTGCCTGTTCAACTTTTACTGGGTCTGCGCCTTCTTTTAATACTACAAAGCATTCTCTTGTGTGTTTTTCTCTTGTCGTAAGTTCGGGTTTTTCGCAATTTTTAACTGCGTTTAAAGCACTTTCTACCGGTATTGTATATTGTTTTGCATCAAGTACACCCTCTATTCTTCTTATTGCATCCGAATGTCCTTGGCTTACACCTTTTCCCCAGAATGTATAGTCTTTCCCTTCAGGTAAAATTGCATTAGCATACATTCTGTTCAGAGAAAATAAACCCGGGTCCCAGCCTACCGATATGATTCCGATTTTTCCGCCTTCTTTTGCAGATTTATCTACATTATTAAAATGTTCGGGGATTCTGGCATGGGTATCAAAACTGTCAACTACATTGAATAATTTTGCATATTTGGGAGTTTGTTCGGGAAGATCTGTAGCACTGCCTCCGCACAAAATTAATACATCAATTTTATCTGTCCATTTTTCTATTTCCGATATATGTACAACTTGTGCATTTGAATTTATTTTTAATGTTTTTGGGTCTCTTCTTGTAAAAACAACAACTAATTCTACATCTGAATTTTGTCTGACGGCATTTTCTACACCTCTTCCAAGGTTTCCGTATCCTAAAATTCCTAGTCTCATAATTATTCTCCTGTAATATGTTTCGGTTTTTTGTTATACATTTTAACAGGAAAGATATTTACTTGGCAATATATTTATAAAATCAAATTCGGGAAATGGATTTTTGTTTGAGTTGCTATATTTTCAATATCTTGTTTGCTTAAAAAATCTTCTTCTTGTATTTCTATTTTTGCTCTTATGTTATATTCTTCTTTTATATCATCAATATGCATTTTATAGCCTGAATATAAAGGTTTTGCCAAGATGCTTATGGCATTATTAAGATATCTCTCGTCTCTTAGTCCTTTATATCGTGATATTGCTCCTCCTTTTGTATCGGCAAAACCAAGCCAAGGGTCTACTACAATATTTCTGTTTTTACCTGAATTCATATCAGTAACTGCAAAAGAATGGTCTAAAGAAATTGAATCCGAGAATAAAACTTCACCGGTTTTTTTATCCAGAAAATCAGCTTTATACACAAGACTTCCTAATTTTGTGTTTTTATAACCGTTAGCATATAGTGCTGACATAGCTGCCATTGCACTTTCCATACAATTTCCGGCTTTATATTTTTTTACACCGTTTAAATTCTCTATATATGGGACATATTCTTTTCTCGGTGTTAATTTATTAACAGGATATTTCCTAACTTTTTCAATTAAACTGCGTAAATGTTCATAAAGGTTCGTTCTTCTCTTTGTAATTCTGCTGTTTCTCCCCGTGCTGATATAAAAATCATTGACATAAGATGAACTGAGAGACGGGAATTCTAATTTCGCCCGTCTTTGTATATCATCAGCTTTTCTGATTTCCGGTTTTTTGGAAGTAAAACTTATATTATTTATTGAATATATTTTCATAACCTAAACAAAGCTCAAAAATACTTTTATTTGCTAGCTATGTAATAATTTTTAAGTCGTAAATAATATTATGGTTACTTTTGTATAAAATAAACATTATAAGTAATCATCAAACGGATTGCCGCACTATCGCTTGTAATGACAACATAAAACTAAGAATTAAATCAAAATAGAATTTGTCAGCATATAATGCTGACAGATAATATATGTTTAATTTAATCCAAGCTTATTTGCTTTTTCAAAATTAATATCCGCATTTGTATCGCCGTTCAGTTTCTCTGATGCGCCGAGCATATAATATAAATGTGCTTTTTTCGGATTTAATTCAATAGCTTTTTTGTAGTCATCAATTGAACTTTCGTAATTTTTTTTGATGAAATGAAGAAAAGCACGATTTTCATATAAAACACTGTAGCTTTTATTTATATTTATTGCTCCGGTATAATCATTGATAGCACCTTGTATGTCTTCTTTTAATAATTTAAGTTCTGCACGTTTTATAAAATAATCGGCTATACTTCCGTCTTCATCAATTGCTCTTGTATATGACTTTTCTGCTTCATTATAGTCTTTCATTTTTCTTTGAATATCTGCTCTTATTGCGTATAATTCGCTGTTTTTAGGAAATCTTGCAATTGCTTTATTACAAAAATCAATACCGTTTAAATATGTTTTATTTTTTCTGTTTACTCTTGCAATTGCTTTATACGTTCTTATTGAATTTGGCATTAAAGAAAGTGCCAAAAACAGAAAGCTTAATGATTTTGGATATTCACCAAGATTTTCTCTGTTAATTCCTTTATTAAAAACAGAATGAAATATAAAATATCTTCTTATTTTTGCAAGTCCGAAATAAAACAAAAATATCTCCTTAATTGTTTAAACTGTGAATTGGTGCGGGAATTCTTCCTCCGCGATTTACAAACATTTCAGATGAAAGTTTATTTATGTTCATTATTGGTGCTTCTCCCAATAGTCCGCCATATACAGCATAATCTCCGACGGTTTTGTTCGGAACCGGTATAATTCTTACGGCTGTAGTTTTTTTATTAATCATGCCGATAGCCATTTCATCAGCAATCATACCTGAAATGGTTGACTCGGGTGTGTCTCCGGGAATTGCAATCATATCAAGCCCAACTGAACATACACAAGTCATAGCTTCAAGTTTATCAAAGGTCAAAACACCTTTTCGGGCAGCTTCAATCATACCTGCATCTTCACTTACAGGAATAAATGCTCCTGATAGTCCTCCGACATACGAGCTTGCCATAATACCACCTTTTTTAACGGCATCATTAAGCATTGCTAAAGCTGCGGTTGTGCCGTGGGCACCTGCGTGCTCAAGTCCCATTGCTTGAAATATACCTGCAACAGAATCACCAAGAGCAGGTGTCGGCGCTAATGAAAGGTCAATAATTCCAAACGGAATATTCATTTTCTCCGCCATTCTTCTGCCTACAAGCTCTCCTGTTGAGGTTATTTTAAATGCAATTTGTTTTATTTTATTTGCAAGTTCACCAAAATCAGCATTTTTCGGTAAATTTTCAACGGCTGCACGAACTACACCCGGTCCTGAAACTCCTATATTTAATGCACATTCGGGTTCGCCGTATCCGTGGAAAGCTCCTGCCATAAAAGGGTTATCACCCGGAACATTGCAAAAACAGACGAGTTTTGCTGCACCTATTCCGTCTTTTTCTTTTGTAAGAATAGCTGTTTTCTTAATAATTTTTCCCATTTCCTTAACTGCATCCATATTAATTCCTGCTTTTGTAGAAGCAAGATTAATTGATGAACATACTCTTTCAGTTTGTTGCAAAGCTTCAGGAATGCTTTCAATTAGTGCGGTATCACCTTTAGTACATCCCTTTTCTACAAGTGCCGAAAAACCGCCTATAAAGTTAACATTAACTTCTTTTGCTGCTTTATCTAATATCTTTGCAAGATAAACGTAATCAGGATTTTTACAGGATTCTCCGATTAATGATATAGGAGTAACAGCAATTCTTTTATTTATAATGGGAATTGAATATTCATCTTCTATTTCTGATGCATATTGATATAAATTTTTAGCATATTTAATAATTTTGTTGTAGACTTTATCTCCGACTTCTTTAACATCTTCCCCGCAGCAATCACGAAGGCTTAAGGCTAAAGTAACTGTTCTTATGTCCAAATTGTGGACTTTTATCATATTTATTGTTTCTATTATTGATTTTTCGTTAAAAAATGACATTTTATAATCCTTTTAGTGTTTGGGTTTCTCAAATAGTATGCATTTTGTCAAATATTTCTTTCTTTTGTGTCCATATTTCCATACCAAGTTTCTTCCCTGATTCTGTTAATGCCTCTTTTATTTCTTTAAAAGAATATTTTGATTTACTTATATCCGCAAGTAAAAACATCATAAAACAGCCTTGCATAATGGTCTGCCTTATATCTTCAATATTTACTTCATATTTTGCGAGAAGAGTTGATATCTCTGCAACAATACCAATACCGTCTTTGCCCGATATAGTTACAATTATTTTATCTTCGCTCATTTTAACTCCAATCGTATATCTATAAGTATATTCTATTAGTAAATGAGTTTTATTGCAATGAATTAGTTGTTTTATATTTTGTTTCAATTTATAATTCATTTATGAGTTTTCGAAAAAAAATATTTGTTATATTTATTAATTTACTATTTTTATTTTTAATATTATTTATTTTTGATTTTGCTATTTACAATAAATGTTTAATTGAGGATGAATTTATAAGAAATAATCCTCACAGAAGTTATTTTGGTTTTTATACAAGTGAAGATGAATTATATACGGATAGAGGAATTAATAATCATATAAACAAAAAAACTATATCTTTTAACAATATAAACAGTAAAAATTTTCAACGTCGGGAAAAATTACAAAAGGGCAAAGATATAGTATTATTTGGCTGCTCTTATACTTATGGTACAGAATTAAAAGACTATGAGGCTTTTGATTATAAACTCCAAGAATATACTAAAAGAAGAGCTTATAATTTGGCGATTGTTGCGTCAGGACCACAGCATATGCTTCATTTATTGAAGAAAGATATTTTTAATATCGGAGTATTACCGAAAATTCAACCGGAATATGCTATTTATACATATATTCCAAGTCATATTCAACGTGCAAATTCAAATGTTTTCCCCCATCCCACAGATACAAACGATTTATATTTAAAATATAAACTGAAAAATAATAAGATAGAACACTCCCCTCTCCCGTTTTCTTTTTTGGGAAGAACCTTTATTTTGAAAAGTATATATTATGATTTCGATATTAAAAAAAATAAAAATAAAATAAAATTACAGGATGAAAATTTTAAACTAATAAATAGTATATTATTAGAAAGCCGTAAATTATTGAAGGAAAAGTATCCGGATATAAAATTTGTAATCCTTAGGTATCAAACAGAAAATGATGAGAATAATCTATATGAATTACCTGAAATGTGGGAAATATTAAAATCAGAAGGGTTCATAATTCTTGATACAGAAGAATTAATAGGAAGAAAATTTAAATATTCTTCTGAAGATACTGCTAAAGACGGGTATCATCCGTCTGCAAAAGTATGGGATATGCTAATTCCGAAAATCGTTGAAAAATTAAATCTTTAAAACTTAAAATCTCTTTGACCTTGTTGGATTTTATTTAAGTTCTCCAATACTTTTGCTTTAATGATTTCATCTTCTATAGAATTTATTTCAGATGAAATAATCCTATTCCCTGTTTGTTTTGTTTTTTCTGAAGCATAATCGTATAAATATTCCTGTAAAGTCATAATGGCATTCGGATGGCAGAAATTATGAATTTGCTGGCTTTTACAAACTTCCATAAATCTTTCACCTGTTCTTCCGCTGCCATAACAAGCTGTACAAAAACTCGGAACATACCCAAGTTCCATAAGCCAATTAACAACTTCATCAAGTGTTCTGTTATCATTAACTTCAAATTGACTGGAATTTTCTTCCTCTTTTTCGGGTTTGTAGTATCCTCCTACGCTTGTTTTTGAACCTCCGGATATTTGTGAAATACCGAGTTCAAGCAAATCTTTTCGGCATTCCTTGCTTTCTCGTGTTGAAATAATCATTCCGGTATAGGGAACTGCAATCCTTAAAACTGCAACAATCTTTTTAAATGTTTCATCATCTAATGAATTTTTAAATGCATTAGGATCAATATCATCTGCTTTACGTATTCTGGGAACACTTATTGTGTGCGGACCTACCCCGTATACGGCTTCTAAATGTTCTGCGTGCATTAGTAGAGCAGGAAATTCATATTTGTATGTTTCAAGTCCGAATAATACTCCCAAACCTACGTCATCTATGCCGCCTTGCATTGCTCTGTCCATAGCTTCCGTATGGTATGCATAATCATGTTTCGGCCCTGTCGGGTGAAGTGTTTCATAACTTTCTTTATTATAGGTTTCTTGGAATAAAATATAAGTGCCTATTTTTGCCTCGTGAAGTTTTTTGTAATTTTCAACCGTAGTTGCCGCTATATTAACATTTACACGTCTTATCGCACCGTTTTTATGTTTTATGGAATATATAGTTTTTATTGATTCTAAAATATATTCTATCGGGTTATTAACAGGATCTTCACCAGATTCAATAGCTAAGCGTTTATGTCCCATGTCTTGAAGAGCTATAACTTCGTTTCTTATTTCTTCCTGAGACATTTTTTTTCTCGGAATATGCTTATTTTTTGCATGATACGGGCAATATGTACAGCCGTTTATACAATAGTTTGAAAGATATAATGGTGCAAAAAGAACTATTCTGTTCCCGTAAAAGTCTTGTTTTATTTGTTTGGCAAGATGAAATATTTTTTTATTTATTTCTTCATCTTTACATTCCAATAAAACAGAGGCTTCTCTATGTGTTAAACCTTTTTTCTTTTCTGCTTTTTTAAGTATATTGTTTATTAATTCTTTGTTATTAGTGTTTTCCTCTGCATATTTGATTGTTGCCAATATTTCTTCATTGTTTATAAATTCTTCGGCTTTTTGTGATTTTGGATTATACATATTAATTCCCTTCTCCATTATGAAATTATAACTCAAAATAAAAAATTAATAATACGTGATATAATAAATTTGAAGTTTGAAAGGATAAATTATGGAAAAATCATATTATTGTGAAAAATTGGAAAATACATTACATTTTTTACCGGATGGAGTTAAATATTGCTGTAGTTGTACAGAAGGAATCGGTATAAAAGTAGAAGATTTTAATAAATTTGATATGAAAGAAGTTATTTCTAAAAGAGATGATTATATAAAGTCATTGAAGAACGGAGAACTTCCAAAAGGCTGTATAGGCTGCACTGATTATAAAGAAATAACAATGAAATCTCAAATATTGTCTTTATTTAAATTATTTAATAAAAATAAAATTTCTCACATTATAATAGACCATTTTAAACAATGTGATTGCAATTGTACATATTGCGCTCAAAAGAAATTATTCCCAAATACAACTCAGAATTATGAACTTTTACCTATAATTAAGAGCTTATATAAAAATAACTATATCAATTCTCAACAGCTAAAAGTTGAGTTTCAGGGCGGTAATGTATCTGTATTGAAGGAATTTCCTTTATTGATGCAAGAATTTAAAAATCATAAAGTAAAAGAATATGTTGTTCTTTCAAATATGATTCAATATCTTCCCGAATTAGAAACATTAGGCGAAAATGATATTGTTACCGTATCCGTTGATGCCGGTTCAAGAGAAACTTTCCAAAGAATTAAAAATGTTGATGCTTTTGATGCGGTAATAGAAAATATAAGAAAACTCAGAAATAATTCAAAAGTGCAAATGCAATATAAATATATTATTTTGCACAATCAAAATGATAATATTGAAGAAGTTAAAAAATTCTTGGATATCGCAAAAGAAATCGGCGGACTACATATAGTTATTGATATTGACTACAATGATACATTTATGACTCCGGGTGTAAGATTTGATGTTCCGAAACATTATTATGACATTATTAAATTTATTGATGATTATTGCAAAGAGAACTATTTGGGATATTCAATTCGCCCGTCAGCTCAAAACACATTGGATAAAGGGTATAGCGAATAATCTTGATAAAAGTTTTTGTTTTAACTAATATTTTCATGTTAGTTACAGATGAAAGAAAGGTAGAACTATGTCAAGAAGACCTGTTATTGCCGGAAACTGGAAAATGCATAATTTACAGCAAGAAGCGGCAGATTTAACAAACGGAATTATGCAGGAATTAAGAGCTGAAGATAAAGCAGCACTTCCTGAAGTTGTTATTGCTCCTACATTTACGGCATTATATGCTGCAAATAAAGCATTAAAGGATTGCGGATGCGGAAAAGTAAGATTAGCTGCTCAAAACTGCTATTTTGAAACAAAAGGTGCATTTACAGGGGAATGTTCAGTAGAAATGTTAAAAGATGCCGGCTGTGAATATATTATAATCGGTCACAGTGAAAGAAGAGAATACTTCGGTGAAACAGATGAAATGGTTAATAAAAAAGCCGTTAAAATTTTAGCCGAAGGATTAGTTCCTATTATATGCTGCGGTGAATCTTTAGAACAAAGAGAAGCAGGTGTTACTGATTATCATATCGCATCACAAATTACAAAAGCATTAAGAGGTATAAGTGCTGCAGATGTAGCAAAATCAATTATTGCTTATGAACCGATTTGGGCTATAGGTACAGGTAAAACTTGTGATTCTGTTGAAGCAAACAGAGTTATCAGTATGATAAGAAATGTTGTTAAAGGTTTATATGATGCTAATACAGCTGATGCTATTCGTATTTTATACGGCGGTAGTGTTAAACCTGCAACAATTAAAGAACAAATGGCACAATCCGATATTGACGGTGCATTAGTAGGCGGTGCAAGCTTAACAGCTGACAGCTTTGCTCAAATTGTTAAAGGTGCTATGTAAACAAAACTTATAATATTAAAAGAGAGCGGGAATTCTTGCTCTCTTTTTTTATACTAATTCACTTTCATCAATATTTAAAGGAAGTTTTACCGTGAAAGTTGAGCCTTTCCCTTCTTCACTTGTTACTGTTATTGTTCCGTGATGATGTTTTTCTATTGTCATTTTAACGAGATGAAGTCCTAATCCTGTTCCTTTTACAGTATGTGTTGCATTCTCAACACGATAAAAACGGTCAAATATTTTTTCTAAATGCTCTTTAGCTATACCTATACCGTTATCTTTAACCGAAAACTCAACAAAATCATTATCGCTTTTTACTGTGACTGTAATCGGTTTCCCGTTTTCAGAATATTTAATAGCATTGGAAAGTAAATTTCTTATAACTCTGTCTATACTTTCAACGTTTATAGGAACGGCAGGTATATCATTTTCTTTTATAAAATCTATAGAAATATCTTTTTCGCTTGCAAGGATTTTTATTGAATTAATATTTTGTTCAAGAAGTTCAACAATATTTGAAAACTCTTTCTTTAACTGAACATTTCCCGATTCCAATCTTGAAAAATCAAGAATATCATTAACCAGGGAATGCAAGCGTTTTGCTTCCGTATCAATGGTTTGCATAAATTCTTTTTTTGTGGCTTCATCAAAATCGTCGCCGTTATTACATAGAGTATCTATATATGTTCTTAATACTGTAACGGGAGTCCTTAATTCGTGTGAAACATTTGAAATAAAAGTATTTTTTAATTTATTAACTTCGGTTTCTCTTGTAATATCCAATAATACGATTATATAACCGACATAGTCCTTCTGCTTTGAGAACATTGGGGAAATCATAGCTTTTATTGTCAATTTTCCTGCTTCAATGTTAAATTCTATAGGTTTTTGTTCAATTATATTTAACGGTGTATCTTTAAATTCTTCTATCTTCTCCATAAAACATTTTTGACCGTGTGAGTCAATATAGTCTTGAATTTTCTTATATAAAATTTTATTTTCCTCAATGTCTAACATTTTAAGGGCTGCATTATTTGCAAGAACAACAGTATCATAGTTATCACAAACAATAACACCGTTGATAATGCTCATTAATACAGCTTCAAGCTTATTCTTTTCAAGAGTCATTTGCTCTATATTTTGTTCTTCATATTTTGAAAGAATATTGGACATATTATTAAATGCGGCAGATAATTCTACCATATTCTCAGATTCGACTTTATAACCAAAACGACCTATTGCCAGTTGTTTTAAACCCTCATAAAGCTTTTTTAGTTCTTTTGACATAAAAAACATATTCATAAGCAAAATACCTGCGAAAGTCAGCCAAATGAATATGAAAATACTCAATAGTGATTTTTTTGATGCAATGGAAATCGGTTTTAAGCCTTCTCCTGTCATTCCAACAGTTATATATCCGTTAATTTTATTTTCATGTATAACCGGTGAAGATACACTTATAACCGTATCCTCATCCGCTTCACGATTATTTTTCTTTGAAGAATATATAGTATTATTGCTTTTATCTTTATATTCAATATAGGAAATATCATTGTTCTTTTTAATAAAAGGCTCAAGTTTTTGAGCAAGGATTGTTTGTTGATGGTCATAATGAAAGTTATCTAAATCCGAGGTTTGAGCAGCTATTGCAGTAGAAATTAATTGTGCGAAATTCGCATATGATTTGTCCATTTTATTTTGAATATTATTGACGGCAAATGATGCAATTACTGTTATAATTAACGCAACCAGTAATAATTCTAAAAAAATTATTTTTGTTTGTCTTGTAAAATGAAAGTCTTTCATAATTCAATCGAATTCTATTATAACATTTATATTAAGAAAATTATAGCAGTTTTATACTTTACCACTGATTAAAGCAATTTTTTTCTTGACGGGTTTTATATATTCGGGTGGAAAGATGCAAATTCATAAAATTAATAATGCAATTAGCATATATAGTCCGAAATATAATGCTCCTGCTAAGTCAGGGAATTTGCCATGCCAAAATAAAAATAATCCTTTAAATAAAATTCCGTCCGAAAATATTAAAGCAAACTTTCTTCCCTCATTTGGTAAATTTAAAAAAGTCGGTGAAGTTGTAATAACTGACAGAAAGACAAATAATCCTGTAAAGGCCACATTAAAACGGGAAACTTATGGTGATTCGGATTATTCATATCAATTATTTGCTGATAATGAACTGGTTGGTTTTATGGATTTGCAATGTGAGTCTTTATTCCCTGAAGATAGATTTGTAATAACCGAACCCGATGACATCTTTCCGGAAGTTAAACATTTAAGAACAATTAGGGGTGATAAATATGCCGGTATCGGTTCATCACTTATAAATGTTGCTATAGATGAAAGTAAACGAAGAGGGAAAAACGGTGCATTATGGCTAACTGCCGAAAAAGGATATGCATATAGTTTGTCAGAATACAGAAATAATGAAAGTCCTATTCCTTTTTATTATAAACTTGGCTTTAGAGCAGTCGATCCTTCAATGGATTACTTTATACAAAATTGCCTCGCAAAATCAGAATATAACTTGATGCCAAGCTCCGAATTGTTAATTTTATCTTCAGAAGCTGCCCAAGCCAGAAATAAGTATTTGGCTCGACATTATACTATCAATTACTAAATGTAATAATCTTTTAAAAACCTAAAGGCTCTCCTACGAGGATTATTTTTATCCTATTTTCAGGGTTGCATAGTCTTGTAATTACAATATGAGAACATATTGAATCTTTAGATACGCAATTATGACATTCTCCTGTCTTACAGCATGGAGTCATTCGTTCACTGTTCTCGGCAATTCTTTGCATATTAATGGGTGCTGCCGTATTTCTTGCACGTTTTACTGCTTCTTCTATGTTTTTACATACTTTATTCATCCCGACAATAACAATAACACTTTTGGGCCCGAACATTAATGCGCCTATTCTGTTACCGATACAGTCAACATTAATAAGTTCGCCGTCTTCAGTAATTGCGTTAGTACCCATAATATATGTGTCGCATAATAATGCTTGTCTGAGTAAAGAAAATTTTTCTTCTTTTGTTTTTGCAGTATCTCTGTTTATTACTTTATAGTTATTATTTAATACATAATCAATAAGACCGGAATCTTTTACCGAAACAGAACCTCCCCAAGACACAGTATCAGTCATTGGTATTAGCTCTATAGCTTTTTTTAGTGCTTCAGTTCTGTTTTGAACATAATATGCATCAAAAAACCTTTTTCTGAAATTAGAAACTATTTTATTTCCTAAAATGTTATTTCTTTTTGTTATATATATATTTTGCTCCATATTATTTCTCCGCATATATGTTTTCTATACATTGTAAGTTAAATGTTAACTTGTTTTCGTCCGGTATATTTTTTAAGATTTTATCAATTTTATTAAAATTTATATGCTTTTCTTTATATAAATAACTTACATAATCAGAATGACATCCGTTTATAGCTGCGATATAATGAACAAGAGAATACCCCCATTCAAAATGCTTATGCATAGGTAATATAATTTTTTCAATAGCTGTAGTTATTAAATCAATATTGTATTTGTTTATATGATTTCTGTTTAAGTAATATGAAAGAAGCTCAGTATGTGTATTCCCTGCGCGTTTACCCATTCCGTATAAAGAACTGTCAACAACTATATTTCTGCTTTCCCTGTTCTCTATTATTTCAATTGAATTTGAAAATGCCATTTGAAGATTATTATGTGCATGATAACCGATTTCAATATCTTTTTTTAGTAAACAATTGAATTTATTGAAATAATCTAATGTCTGCATATTATCCATAAGTCCATAGGTATCGATAATATATAAGATATCAGGATTAAGGCTGTTTGTTTCTTCACATAATCTTTTTATATCATCATCATTATATGTTGTAACTGATACGGGGTTTAAACTTAAACTGTATCCTTTCTCTTTTATAATTTGAGAACAATTAATAGCAGCGATTAAGTCTTGTTTTTTAAACATTAAACGGATACCGTCAATCAATGTATTATTTTTATTTGGTAGTTTGTTTATATCAAATTTCCCGAGATTAATCATTGCAACTGTTTTTAATGTTTTATTTTTGATTTTTTCTAAAATTCTGTCAAAATGGTTTGTATTATCTGAAATTGATAAATTTTCAGAATTATTATAACCGTTTTGTAAAAATCCGATTTCTGCGATATCTATATTAGAATCATTTAATATTTGCAAAATATTTACAATATTATCATTGCCGAAATCCCAGCCGTTAACAGAACCGCCGTCACGAAGAGTGCAATCTAAAAGTTTAATATTTCCTTTTGTTGTTTCAATCATTTCAAAGTTATTTTATATAAATAAGACTGCTATTACAAGTTATTGTAAACATTAAATTAATTTGTATAAAAAAAAAGAGTGCTTGATTGCACTCTTTTATATATGCCTGAAAATTTATTTGTTTTTAGCTTCTAATTTTGCCTGTTTTGCTTGAAATTTAGCTAATTTCTTTTGTTCATAATTTGCTTGAATTTTGTCTTTTACATCGATTGCAATTTTTGTTGCAAATGCTGCTCCTACCATTCCAAGAGTATAGGTTGCGAAGCCTCCTAAGTTTGTCAATCGGATTTTATTTAAAAGTTTTTTAGATAACAAGCCTTCTTTTATAAGTTTTTTTGCAACACCTTGTCCTCTTATAGAAGCAATTCCTTCTTCAAGAACCATAGGAAGCATTGAAGCTGCTGTAATTATACCTGCATTCTTCTTTATTCCGTCTTTTACATTTTGAACTCTGTTTTTTAATGAATTATTTTCTAATTTTTCATCAGTTGTTTTGCGTTTATTCAACAGAGCCAAGGTTAAAACTATAGCCGGAACAATTTTTGCCATAGGACGCATTTTTTGTAATGTCTTTAACAATACACCGCCATTTGCATTTAATGCGTGTCCCATTTCATGGAATACACTTGTTTGAAGTGATTTAGAAGGAAGAATTATTTTATTTGCATGTGGCAGAAATGCTGCATTTGATCCTTCTTTATATTGTAATCCTGAGATTTTTGCTCCTATAGATAAAATAGTATCTCTGAAATCTTTAGGCTGTTTAGATAAAAATTTTGCAAAAGATTTGCGGGATAATAAAATTTCTTCCCTGATTGCCATAAGTGCTTTTACGTCTTTTCTGTTGTAGCTTATAGCATTTTTTGCATTTTCAATATAATTGTTAATTACACTTTCAGATACAGGTTCTCTTGTTATAGCTTTTTTGAATAAGTTTTTGCTTTGTTCTTTTAATTGGTTTAATATCGAAGATTCTTGTATAGTATATGTTCTTACTCCTTTTTTGTATAAGCCGGTTCTTTTTAATCCTTCTTGAGCGGCTTTTTTAATTTCAACGCTATCTGCCGGAGTCAGTTGAGATAATTTTTTCATTCCGTTTAATATGCCTAATGATGCAAGACTTGTCGGTAACATTGCTAAAGATTGTACATAAGTACCTCGAATATATCCTTTATTGGCATATTTGGGTTCTTTTATTTCTTGACTAGTGTTTGAAAGAGACAGCATTATTATAATCCTTTCTTATATTACTTTGTTTATTGTAAAAAACTTAAATATAAATAATTGCTATTTTTTAAAAAACACTTAGTATTTCTTAAAAAAAGGAGTATCAATTTGATACTCCTTTTTTATATAGATTTATATTTTTTATCTTGTAACTAAATCCATTTCTTCTCTTGATGCATATACAGCGTGGCAACCGCAATCTACGTGAACAACTTCACCTGTAACACCTGATGAAAGGTCTGATAATAGATATAAACCTGTTCTGCCTACGTCATCTAAGGTTACGTTTCTCTTTAACGGAGCTTTAACAGTAGCTGCCTTTAACATTTTACCGAAACCGTCAATACCTGAAGCAGCGAGTGTCTTAACAGCACCTGAAGATAAACAGTTAACTCTTACTCCGTATTTTCCGAGATTTTCTGCAAGATATCTTGCGGATGCTTCAAGTGCAGCTTTTGCAACACCCATAATATTGTAGTTAGCAACAACCTTTTCTCCGCCAAGGTATGTTAATGCAAGCATTGCTCCGCCTTCGTTCATAATAGGTTGTGCGTTTCTTGCTAAAGAAACTAATGAATAAGCACTTACGCTCATTGCTAAATCCCATCCTGCTCTTGAAGTATTGATGAAATCGCCTGTTAAATCTTCTCTGTTTGCAAATGCAACAGCATGTACAACAAAATCAATTTTACCGTATACTTTTTCTAATTCTGCAAATACTGCTTTTACTTCTTCTTCTTTTGTAACATCGCAATTCATAATTACTTTTGCATTCATAGATTCTGCTATAGGACGAACTCTTTTTTCCATAACTTCGCCTGCATATGTAAATGCAATTTCTGCGCCTGCTTCAAATAATTGTTTTGCAATACCGTATGCAATACCATGAGTATTGGAAACTCCAAAAATGACTCCTCGTTTACCTTCCATTAATTTCATAAAAAATACCCTCTTTTTTTCTATTCTTTAATTTTACAATCAACACTGTTCTTTTTCAAATGAATTTTATTCAAAAAAATAAAACCGATATTACGGTGAAGAATTGTCACAATAATTGTGTAATTACTTAATCTTTGGACAAAAAAGTTATATAATAAGTCCATAGTTAATTTTGGGATATGGAATGCAGGATAAGAATTTTTTATTAATTGACGGTCACGCACTGGCTTACAGATATTTCTTTGCACTTGAAAGAACAGCTATGAAAACCTCTGATAATCAGCCGACCTGGGCTGTGTTTGGGTTTTTTAAAGCATTGTTTGATTTGCTTCAAAACAGTGAAATTAAACCTGATGCAATTGCTGTTGCTTTTGATGTATCAAGACATACATACAGAACTGAGATGTTTGCTGATTATAAAGCTAACAGAGAAAGTATGCCCGATACTTTAAGAAGTCAAATCGCTTTAATAGTTGAAGGATTGCAGGCATTAAATATTCCGATTTATACAAAAGAAGGTTATGAAGCTGATGATGTTATCGGGACTATCGCAACAAAAGCAAAACAGAAACAGCATAAAACATATATTCTGACAGGTGACAGAGACTCTTTTCAATTGGTTGACAGAGAAGGTTTTATAACTGTTATAGTTCCTTCTAAAGGTGAACTGATACAATATGATTGGTACAAAGTCTTTGATAAAATGGGTGTTTATCCGTATCAAATAATTGATTATAAAGGTTTAAGCGGTGATACTTCAGATAATATCCCAGGAATAAAAGGGATTGGAGAAAAAACAGCCTGCAAACTTTTAAGCCGTTTTGACAGATTGGAACAAATATATGAACATATTGATGATGTTACAGAAAAGGCTTTGAATAAAAAATTAAGAGAGGGTAAAGATATTGCTCTTCTTAGTAAAGAGCTTGCGACTATTCAAAAAAATCTTGATATAGATTTTGATTTTGACTGTGCAAAACTTGAAATGCCAAACTACGACGCGGTTATAGAATTTTTTAAGAAAAATCAATTTTATAATTTTCTCAAAAACTCTGATAATTTGTTAAAACCGTTTAAAATAGCTTCAACTGAAGCAAAAATTGCACCTGATTGTGCGGGAAATACAGAAAATATTGCACCAAACGGACAAATGCAGCTCGGGTTAGGTATAAGTGAAATGCTTGTTTCTTCATCCCATAAAGAATATAACCACGAAAAAACGGTTGTTGATACGGAAGAAAAACTTGATAAACTCGTAAACGAGCTTAAAAAACAATCAATCTTCTCTATTGATGTTGAAACAACAGGAATAAACCCGTTAGAATGCGATTTAGTCGGTATTTCAATTGCATATTGCGAGCAAATACAGGCAAAAAACGGCAGAGTAAAAATTGATAATACTAAAAGTGATATGGTTAATTCATATTATATTCCCGTATTTCATTTGGTGGGCAATCAATTGGAGCTGGAAACGGTTCGAAAAAAACTTGCTCCTGTTCTTGCGGATGAAACAATTTATAAAACTCTGCAAAATGCCAAATATGATTACCACGTGCTAAATCATCATAATATGTCGTTAAAGGGCATTATTTTTGATACGATGCTTGCAAGTTATATAAAGGATTCTTCAAGAAAACACGGACTAAAACAGCAGGCAAGCGACTATCTCGACTATATTATGGTCGAATATGAAGAATTACTCAAAAACAGTTCATCATCTTTGACAATAGAAACAGTTCCTATTGAAGAAGCTGCTTCTTATGCTTGTGATGATGCATTTGCAACATTGTTATTAACTAAATACTGGCAGGAAAACCTTGATGAAAAAGAGCTTGACTTATTGTATAACATAGAAGTTCCTTTATGTATAGTTCTTGCCATAATGGAAGAAAACGGAGCAAGTATTGATATAAGCTGTTTAAGCGAAATTGAGAACGAAATCAATGAGAAACTGGAAGTTATAGAAAAGAAGATATATGATGAAGCCGGAGAAACCTTCAATATTAATTCTCCCAAACAGGTTGGCGATATTCTGTTCGGTAAATTGAATTTAAAAGCAAAGGGAATGAAATCGAAAACCGGTTTTTCAACAAATGCAAAAGTATTGGAAACATTGGCGGAAGAACATGAAATAGCAAGAGATATATTAGAACAAAGGCATCTTGCAAAGTTAAAAAGTACTTATGTTGAAACTTTGCCCGAATTAAGAAGCCCTGAAGACGGCAGAATTCATACAAGTTTTAACCAAACAATCACAACAACGGGAAGACTTTCATCCTCTAATCCTAATTTGCAGAATATTCCGGCAAGAACGAAACTAGGAAACAGAATAAGAGGTGCGTTTGTTGCTGAAAATCCGAATGATGTTATTATTTCCGCCGATTATTCTCAAATAGAATTAAGATTATTGGCGCATATTTCCCGTGATGATAATTTAATCGAGGCATTTTGTTCCGATGAAGATGTACACAGTCAAACGGCTGCTAAGATTTTTGATGTTCCGATAGAACAAGTAACAAAGGATATGAGAAGTAAAGCTAAAACGGTAAACTTTGGAATTGTATACGGGCAATCAAGATACGGTTTGGCTTCAAGTCTTGGTATTTCGCCTTTTGAAGCACAAGACTTTATAGACAGATATTTTGCTACATATCCCGATGTTAAACGCTATATGGATGAAACCATTAAATTTGCGTATGCTCATGGGTATGTAGAAACATTGTGGGGAAGAAAGAGATATTTAAGCTCGGGATTGTTAAGTACAAACAGTAAAATCCAAGAGGCGGCTCAGCGTGCTGCAATAAATGCCCCGATACAAGGTACGGCGGCTGATGTAATGAAACTTGCTATGGTTAGGTTACAAGATGACTTCACAAAAAATAAAATTAAATCTAAAATAATCATACAAGTGCATGATGAACTTGTGATAGAAACAGTAAATACTGAAATAGACACGGTAAAATTTTTAGTTCAAAAAGCAATGGAACTTGACCAGCCATTCTTAGTACCGCTAAAAATTGATGTCTATGCAGGCAAATCTTGGATGGAGATATAATGAGGAAAATAATAACGGCATTATTCTTAATATTATTTACGGCTTCTTTGCAGACAGCCTATGCCGATAATGTTATTCCGACGGCATCTGCTTCCGCTATTAAAGCATCCCCTGCAAGTTCGGATTATTCAAGGTCATATAAAACATCATCCGAAAATTTATTGTATTTATTATTAGCCGCAATAAATGAACATAATTATTCAATAGAAGAAATTCAATTTAAAACAGGAAGTGTATTGTTTAAGGCATACCAGAAAGAGTTTCTTGCTTCTATAGCATCTAAAGACGGGTATAATTCATTCATTAAAATAATTCCTACGGATAATAATTATAATTTTTCACCTTTATTGTTACAAAAATTACACAATTATCTGGAAAACAATACGGGAATATCTTTCCAGAAAATAATATAATTATTTGTTTTGAGGAATATGAACAGCCATATTATCCAGTGCTAATATGCTTTCAAAAAGTGCTTCCGAATAAGTCGGATGTGCATATATTACCTTTTGTATATCTTTTGTTGATAGATTATTTGCCATTGCAATTGCTATTTGTTGTATCATAGCACTTGCTTCTTCGGATATTATGTGTGCACCCAGTATTTTATCGTTTTTATCTGCCAATATTTTTACGAAGCCTTCTGTTTTATCATCCGCATATGCTTTACCCAATGCACTTATCGGGAAATTTGATTTCTTATATTCAACATTTTCAGCTTTTAGGGTTTGTTCGGTTTTACCAATATATGCAATTTCAGGAGTTCCGTATATTACTGCGGGAACTAAATTTTTATTGAAGGGTAGGCATTTACCTTTTACGATATATTCTATTACATTTTCCGCCTGTCTGCTTGCACTGTGTGCCAGCATAGAAATACCGTTTACATCTCCTATTGCATATATATTATCAATATTTGTTTTAAAACAGTTGTCTACATCAATAAATTTGTTAATTTTAAGTTTATCGGACAGGTTATCATAATTTATTTCAGGCAATCTGCCTGCACCAAGTAAAATTTTGTCCGTTTCTATCATTTTACCGTTTGAAAGAGTAACCTTGTTACCTTGAATTTCTTCTATAGTAGTTGATGTATAAACATCAATTCTTGAGCGTTTAAATAATCTTCCAATTCTTTCAGATATTTCAAAATCGGCTGCAGGCATTAATTGTTCCATCATTTCAACAACGGTAACCTTTACACCCAATGTTGAAAATATTCTTGCCCATTCTATACCGATTGCACCCGAACCTACAATTAATATTGAAGATGGCAATTCTGTCAGATTTAAAACATCATCCGAAGTCAGAACAAAATTATCTGTATAATTGCCTTTAAAATTTATTTTATTGGGTTTTGAGCCTGTCGCTATAATTATGTTTTTAACTTCATAACTTTGATGGTTTGCTGTTATAGTGTTTTTATCTTTTATGAATGCTTCTTCTTCAACTATTTCTATTCCGTAGCTTTTTATTAATCCCGTTAAATTTTTGCGTATTTTTTCGGATATACTTTTTTGTCGTTCTTGGATTTTAGCAAAATCAAAGGATGTATTTTCGGATATTATACCGTATTTCGCGGAATTTTTAACCTCTTGAAATACAGAGCAGGAGTGTAAAATTGTTTTAGTCGGGATACAGCCTTTATTCAGGCATGTTCCGCCGATATGCTGTTTATCAAAAATTATAACCTTTAATCCGTTTTGGGCAGCCTTTATTGCCGCAACGTATCCGGCAGGCCCTGCTCCTATAATACCAATATCAAACATAATATCCCCTTTTTAAGAAAATTATATAATACTTGATAAAGTACAGCAACTGTTATATTTATGCTAAATATTGTCTTGATTGAGCATCGTATAATTTTCTTTTAGCCGCATTCCATAAGGCTCTGCGTTCATACGGCAAGCAATCTTTTAAATCCGACGGCATTCCGTTTTCTGGATTTAATACCATTCTTTCCATGATATTTATTCTGTTAAAAAACTTTCTGTTTGTTGCTTTAAAGGCTTCTTTTGCATCTATGCCCGAATTTTTTGCAATACTTGCTGTGGTGAAGAAAATATCTCCCATTTCTTCTTCCATATGGTCATAGTTCTGCTGAGTTTTGTTTGCTTCATATTCTCGCCTTGCAACGTTGAATTCTTCAATTTCTTCTAAAAGACAATCATTCCAAGAGTCTTTACTTCTTTGGAAATTTATACTTAAAGCCACATCATCAATCTTCTTAAATGTATCAAAAACATCGTTATTATTAGGGTTAATCCCTCTCATTAAGTTTAACGGCGGTATTTTCGCCTTTTTATTCATTGCAAACGGCTCAAACAGTTTTTGTAAATCACTTTCAGAAAATGTTGTTTGTTGTGCTTTTCGTGCAGAACCGTTTCTTGAAAAAGATACATTATTAATATTGAATGATACTCTCACAGTATTCTCCTTTTTTTGTTTTAAAACATAGGAAAAAATTTTTTGCGAGAATTTTTATAAATTTATTTCTTTTAATTGTCATTCTGAGACTCGTTAGAATCTTAAGAATGACAATTACTTGTTTATATGTCAGGTAGTCTGTAGGTCAGGCACTGCCTGACATCAATAATTTTTGAGAAAAAGTTGATTGAATAAAAAATGAAAATTATAATTAATTTATAAAAAATTTAAATATAAAAATTTATGGTAGAAGAAGATAAAAATAAGAATAAATTTAATAATAAAGTTGTCAGGCAATGCCTGACCTACATGCTATTTTTTTCAATAGTATTTATTCTATTTTTAATTATATTTGCTATATTTTCGGACAAAATAAAACAAATTTATTTTAATCATACCCCTCAATATAGTTTTTTTAATATAGGCAAGACATCTTCTATATATAGGCATACGAATATTATTGAAAAAGATAATGATAATTATATTATTTTAGGCTGTATTGATAAAAAAGATATTGATAAAGCTCTTATGGCTAATAATTCAGATAATTATTCTTATATACAAATTTATAATAACCAAACTAAAAAAATAAAAAATGTTACTGAAAAAATATTCAGAGAGATTACACCTGTCGTTAAGTTTGATGATAATCATTTGTTATTTGTGGCAAGTGAAGGAGAAGGAAAATCATATTTAGGAATTTTAAATATATCTGATTTTTCAATACAAAGAATAGGTTATACAAAAGATGTTCTTGGATTTGTTCCGAAAATGCTTTCTTTGAAAGATAATAGAGTCTTTTTATATTCCGACAGAGAAACAGCCATTTTTAATGGTGCTACAAAAGAAATAAAAAGAGGTCCGTTTTTTAACATTTCAAGAAAAAATCCTTCGGCTATTGCAATAAACAAAGATGAAATTCTTGTTGTCGGTGATTATTCTGAGGGGAGTTTAGATATTGAAATATGCAATTTGAAAGAAAATAAATGCAATATTATTGAAAAAAAATTACATCAGTTTAAATCATCTCCATATTTATTTAAAAATAACGAAGGTAATATACTAATATTTCCTAATATTATCAATAAAAATCTATATATAGAACTATATGATGTAAAAAACAGAGATATTAAAAAATTAAACTCTATAGACAAATATTACGATTTTAATAATAAAAATGAAGAAAAGATTTTAAATGACTATAATACAACATCAGGTATAATGGGAGCAAATTTTGTTCAATTAAGTAATAACAACATACTAATAAGCGGAGGATATTCTGGAATTAGTTTCCCTAAAGTTCATGACAATATTTTTATTTATGATGCCGAACAAAATAAACTATACAGATTAAATAATAAAATGAAACATAGACGTAGTAACCATTCTACGAGGTTGCTTAATGATGGTAATGTATTGTTTTTAGGATTAGAACAAAAATATATAGAAATATTTAAAATAAAATAGAAGGAGATACAGTATGTAGGTCAGGCAATGCCTGACATTATCAGATTATATATTTCCCCTTCTTTGGGAAAACAATTATTTCATATAACTGTCGAATTTTTTATCGGGTTCAAAATAATAACCGCAGCCGTCTAGCGGTTTTCCGCCGTTAATTAAGAATTTTGTGTCTTTTTTCGGATACATTCTGCAGCCTAACCCTCTAAAGAAATATACTTTGCAGCGATTATTATCATCAATTGCTTTGCAGGTGAATAATAATGCTCCGCGTTCGTCTTTACCCGAAATATAAAACCAGTTATAGTGTTTTTCCCATTGTTTAACTTTTTCAAATTGTTCTTCTGTTTTAATGGGTTCTTCTTCAACATACAATAGTATATTTCTGCAGCAATTACCGCATTTTAGGCATTTACCTTTCCTTATGTATTTTGATGAAGTTAAATTTTGATATAAAAATTTTAAATATTTGAACATTTATTGCACCATAAATTCCGTATGCGCAAACGGGTAATTTTTGTTATTCAAATAAAAGAACTGCAATATATAGTATCCGGGTTTTTGAATATAAATGTAATTTCTGTATACTTTTTCTGCCATATCTACCGTATAATCATGGCTCATAATAATAGAAAATCCCCAGTTTGATGTTTTTTCATCGCGCTTAGTAATTTGCATTCTTACTGCAGGATATTTGAACCCATCCGGAGCTACTACTGCATAATTTATTCTTTCTTGTGCATTAAAATATCTTTCAATCCGTTGAACATCTGCCGTTTCTATTGACATTGAGCCTGATGAAAGCACAATATATGCTTGTTTGCTTCTTTTAAAAAATCCGCAAAGAAGTATAACAGGCAATATTAACAGTATTACAAGCAGTTTTTTCATTATTCTGTTTTAGGAAGTTTTTTCTTTAAATTGTTTATTTTATTTTGAATATTGTTCTTTAAATTTTTATCCGGTGAATAAGTAACAAACTTTTCGTAATTTTCAATAGCTTTTACCGTATTGTTTTCTTTCTCATATGCAAGTCCCATAGCATAGTATGCATATGCGTAATCAGGTTTTAATTCTATAACCTTAGCGAAATTATCTTTTGCGGCAGTTAAATCGTTCAATTCTGCAAGACATAATCCGCTGTTAAAATATGAATCAGGATTCTTAGGATTTATCTCTATTGCCTTTTTGTAATATTCTATAGCTCCTTTTAAATCAGACATTCCTTTATAGGTGTTACCGATTTTTATATTTAAAATTTCATCATCTGATTTTAATTCGAGAGCCTTTTTATACTCGGCAAGAGCCATAGAATAATTTTTATTTTTATAATAATTATCTGCCATATTTACATAATAATTGTATTTTTCATCAGGAGAAGTGTTGCTTACGGCAAGTGCTTTATCATAAAGAACTTTTGCATCTTCGTCTTTGTTATATTTTGAAAGAGTTTTTGCATAATTAGAAAGAACATCGCTGTTTTCGGGTGCTATTTCCATTGCTCTTTCATAATATTCAACCGATTTTGTTTTTGAACCGAGTTTATCATAAGCATTTGCAATATTTATGTATAAAAGCGGATTTTCTTTATCCATAGCAAGTGCTGCTTCATAGTTATTTATGGCTTTTCTGTAATTGCCTTCCGTATATAAACTGTCGCCGTATTGTGAATATGCTTTTAGTAAGTTTTCTTTAGCTGTTTTGTTATCGGCATCTTTGGTTAAAACAGTTTTATATGCGTCAATTGCTTCATTGAATTTCTTTTGAGCGTGGTATGCAATACCTTTATTTAAAGCAGCTTCAATGTTGTTGGGTTCTATTGCTAAGATAGAATCATAAATTCCGATAGCCTTATCATATTTTTTTGCCAAATGATATGATTTGGCAAGCTCTTTTTGGATTTCAATATTTTTAGGTGATAATGTTTTACCCTGTTCAAGTAATGTAATTGCTTTATCGTATTCGCCTTTTTTAGAATACAAAATACCTGCATTTAAGAATGCTGCCGCATTATCCTTGTGGTCTTTTAAGTATTCTTCGTATTGAACAATAGCTTCATCAAATTTCCCTTCATCAGCCAATAAATTACCGTAATCGAAGCGGACTGATGACATTTCCGGCTGAATTTCAATAACTTTTTTAAATTCTTTTACGGCATCTTCGTCTTTAGATTGTGCCATATAAACATATGCAAGATTTGCCCTTGCAACATAGTCATTTTTATCTTTTTCAATAGCTTTTAACAAGATTTGTTCAGCTTTTTCGTAGTCTGAAATTCTGTATAGCGCCAAGCCGTAGTTAGAAAAATCTTTAAATGCCGCAGGATTTTGCATATAGATATCATTATAAATATCTACTGCATCTTTAGGCTTATCCATTCTTAAATATATAGATGCCATATTTTCCCTTGCATCAAGTGCATCGGGGTAATATGAAAGGAATGTTTGGTAATATTTAATAGCTTCATCATCTTCTTTTAGGTGTGTTTTCACACTTGCAAGGTTAAGATAGTTATATTTGTATTCGGGAAATATCTTCATTGCTTCATTATAAGCATTAAATGCGTTTTTATAGTCTTGCATTTGCTCATAAATGTTACCTAAACTGATGTAAATGAATGCATCATTCGGTCTTATTTTAAGAGCTTTTTTATATTCATCAACTGCGTTCCCCCATTGACCCAATTCCGAATACATGCCTGCGAGTTTAGTGTGAAGCAGTGCATCATCAGGCGAGAGTTGAATGGCTTTATTCAACATTTCTACTGCTTGCTGATATTGTTCATTATCACCTAATGAAATTGCTTGATGATAATATTGGCTTGCTTCAGGAGACATTGCAAATGCAGCTGAAACAATGCCTGTAGTAATTATAAATCCCGTTATTAAATTCTTAATGTTAATGATACTATCCTCCCAAATTTATATATAAATTATCTTATTTAATTGAATAAAAATCAATCGGTATATTACCATACGTTAAGTAGAACGTTTAAAAAAAATATAAGTTCATTCCGGCGGTTTTGTCCGTTAAGAATTGCTAAAGATAATAATGTAAGTTTTATATGTCAGGCATTGCCTGACCTACGCACTTGATGATATTATCTGTAATATCCGTAATTTCGGTTTCGTCTGCAAATTCAAAGGCTTCTATTTTGTTTGTATTTCAGGGTTAAAGAAGCTTGCTGCAAATTATGAACTGTAATATCTTTTATAGTTATTGTTTCCCTATGCAAATATATTCAAAGCCTTTTTCTTTCAGCTTTTCTTTGTCGTACTGATTTCTGCCGTCAATAATAATCGAGCTTTTCATTATTTCTTTTAATCTTACGAAATCGGGTCTTCTAAATTCGTTCCATTCGGTAAGAAGCAGCAAACAATATGCATTTTCAGCTGCTTCATATGCGGATTTGCAATATTCTATTTTATCTTGGAAATAGAATTTTGCTGTTTCCATTGCTTTGGGGTCATATGCTTTTATTTTTGCACCTTTATTCAATAATTCATTTATGATAGTAATGGAGGGTGCTTCTCTCATATCATTTGTTTTTGGTTTGAATGCCAAACCCCATACCGCAATTGTTTTCCCTTTTATATTATTATCTAATTTACAAAGAACTTTGTCTGCAAAAATCTGTCTTTGTCTTTGGTTCGCTTTGTCTGCAGCTTCTGTTACAGACATACAGCAATTATTTTCTTTGCCGGTTTTAACAAGTGCTTTTACATCTTTAGGAAAACAACTTCCACCAAAACCAAGTCCGGGGAATAAAAATCTATTTCCAATACGTGTATCTGTAGACATACCTATTCTGACCATTTCTGCATCTGCACCTACTTTTTCACACAGGCAGGCTATTTCATTCATAAATGAAATCTTTGTTGCCAAGAAAGAATTGGCTGCATATTTTGTCATTTCGGCAGATTTTACATCCATTACAATTACTCTGTTGCCTGTTCTGAAAAATGGTGCGTATATATCCTGCATAATACGTGTTGCTTTTTCCGAATTAGAACCGATAATAACTCTATCCGGATGTAAAAAGTCATCAACTGCATTACCCTGCTTTAAAAATTCGGGGTTAGAAACAACGTCAAATTCTTGATTAGTAAATTGTTTTATGTATTGTGTCAGCTTTTCAGCAGTACCTACAGGAACCGTAGATTTATCAACTATAACCTTGTAACCGTTCATTGATTTTGCTATTGATTGAGCGACATTATAAACATATTGCAAATCGGCAGAACCATCTTCTCCTTGCGGGGTACCAACCGCAATAAAACAAACCTCAGATTCCTTAACGGCGCTTTCAATATCCGTTGAAAAAGTTAAACGATTTTCCATAGCATTGGATTTTACGAGTTCTTCTAATCCCGGTTCATAGATAGGTATTATACCGTTATTTAATTGTTGTATCTTTTCCGTATTGTTATCTACACAAATAACATTGTTGCCCATATCCGCTAAACAAGCGCCGGCAACTAGCCCTACGTATCCTGTTCCTATAACCGTTATTTTCATAAAACCCTCTCTATTGTTTAATTTTATTATAATTTTTTATTAATTACTAATCTTTATCGAAAAACTTTTTTCTGCATTTATTATAATAATCTTGTGATTTATTTTCTGTCTTTTTGTAAAAATCATAATCTTTTATAATATGTCCTAAATCCAGTACACGATAGCCTGCTTTATACATATCATATGCCAGTACCTTACCGGCAGGACCAAGTGCAAAAATTAAAATATTATCTTTCTCTGTATTGAAAATTCTATTTTTTAAATTTTCATATTCATCAAAAGCATTTTCTGTAGGACCATAAATATAGTTTATGCTTTCGGCATTCTCAAAAATATTATGTTCTATATTGTTGTATACTCTATCACCTGTTATTACAGTTATTTTCTTGTTATTCCATATTTCCTTCAGATTGTTATAGTGGTTTTTAAAATCGTATTGTCTATATACCGGAAATGCCTGTGAAATGTGAGTTGAATAATATATCTTTTCATAATTAATATATTTTTCAATTATTTTATGCCATTTAGGGAACCAATTTAAAATAAATCTTTTGGAACTTTCAACAAGTTCAATAGGAAAATCGTAATATGGCTCAGGAATACCTGTCATTAAATTTTCATCGTTTTCATAACAAATAGTTTTCAAAGTATCTGCAATATATTTATCGTATTTTTGATATGGCATACTATTACCTTTAAGTATGTCAAAATCGCCGTTACCAAAACGGATTATACTTTTATTTGTGTTCTTTAACTCTTCAATAGTTTGAAAATTATTTTTAATTTGGGGAATTTTTATATTATCCCAATGATATTTGGTTTTTAGCATTGCAAGTTCGGTAATTTCTGCTGTTTGGTTTATTTTTAATGTTTCACTTCCAAGGATTTCTATATTATTTTGCAGTTTATCCAGTTCCGTTTTTTGATTATTTATGGTCTTTTCCAAATCAATATTCTTTTTTTCTTGTTCCTTTAGGTTTTTGGAAAGATTTTTAATTTTATTTTCCAGTTCTGAAATTTTTTTGCATTCATTATCTTTTTGGTGTTTGAACTTAATTTTTATACCCAAAATAGTAATTACTTTATGAAAGTCTTTATTTCTGACTGAAAATATATTTTGTATAAACTTTTTAACTGACATTTAGATTTCTTTTCCGTTTGAATGTATGTTTTTATAACAATGAGTGAATTAAACTTATTTTATCATGATTTTTTATAATTTTATTTTATATCAATCCATTCTGTGAGTTCGTTCTTTGTTTTTGTAATTGGAAGTTTTATCATTTCTCCCATAATCAAATCTTGTCCTTTGGGAACCCATTTGCAAACTCCTGAACAGGATGTAAAGGTCATTTCTCCAAAATATATTTTTCCGTTATTTAACCTGTAAAAATCAACACGAATGTGATTAAAACCTTCCGATAATTTTTCTGCCAATCTAATCATTTCTTCTAAATTATCAGGCTTCTCAATATTTTTAGTATCTAAAGGATACGAATAAACAAAGTCCTGTTTTTCCCAATCTGTATTATAAAAAGCCATTTTTAAGCCTTTTGTATTACGTTCGGATAAGAATTGTATGTATTTTACTTCGCCATCAAAACACCAGAATTTGTAATCATACAAATCGCTATCATCATTTTCAATATATTGTTCTGCAATAATTTTTCTTTGAATATCTTTATAATGAAGTTCAAAACCTGCACAGAATGCAAAATTTTCATTCATCCAATTATTTATTTTTTTTCTTGCATCTTCTATATTAAATTTGTATTTATCTTTAACTATTATATTGTATGCACATCCATGATTGCATTTCAGAACAAATTTCTCCGGCATTTCATCAAAATTAATATCATCAAAATTATCCCAAACTCCTAATAATGGTATTAAGTATTCTTCACCTATTTTCTCTTTTACCCAATTTCTTACAAGATATTTATCAGCAAGTTGTGTTTTAATAGGTGTAGAATCATGTAACTTCATCCATTGTATTTTTTCATTATATGTTTTTGGATTATCAATATTTAAAACTTCTCCAATATGATTTTTATACCAATCTTTTAAATATTCAGAGTATTTTTCAGTTGACATATATTTGCATAATTTATATTCAAAAGCCTTTTGTTGATACGAGAATTTTTTATTTAATAAATTGATTTCAATAATTTGTTTTTCTATTTGATTTTTTTGTTCTAAATTTATTTTATCCAGTTCATTTAATTTTGATTTCAATTCATTAGAAATTAAGTTTTGTTTGTCAATTATGTTTTTGTTCTCTTCAATTTCTAATTTTAATTTATTTAAAAGTGATTTATTTTCATCAATTATTATTTTTTGTTCCTCTGCTTTTAATTTTAATTCAGAGAGAATTGTATTTTGTTTTTCAATCTTTCTATTTTGCTCTTCTATCTTTACTCCTTGTTCTTCTATCCTTTTTTCTTGCTCTAAAATTAATTTATTTTGTTTTTCAATATTTGATTTTTGTTGGTTAAAATCTTTTTTATAATTTTTAATTTTGATAGAATGTTCTTTTAATAGATTTTCTATATTTTTAAATCTTTTTCTTTCAATCAACTTTTTACTTTTGAACTTTATTTTTAACCCTAAAATGGTTATAACTTTGCGTATATCATCATTTTTTATGGAAAAAATATTAGATATAAACGGTTCTTCTTTTTTATAATTACTAATTCTGCTATAAATTATCTCTCTGTATTCTTCATATGTTCCATAATTAGAAATTCTTTTGTAATTATCATTGCTATTATAATTTAAAAGAACTTTATTAATGAAATAAGGTTTATTATATCTTGTATATCTGATTATTAAATCCCAGTCTACCAGTCGTTTTAAGGTTGTATCAAAATTGCCATATTCTTTTATAAGTGATTTGTGGTGAACAAATACACCTAAATCTATATAGTTTTGTTGACATAATGATTTAAAATCAAACGTTGTACCGATGATTTCATTATTAGATCTTTTAAATTTTGCGTAAAAACATTTTTTATTTGGGTTGTTATAAATAGCTTTTGCAAAATTTTTTAAAAATTTTAAACACATTTCATTATCACTATCTAAGTATGCAATCCATGAATATTTTGATAGTTTTAATCCCATATTTCTTGCTTTACATACACCGCTATTTGGTATATATTTATATACCATTTTTTTATTTTTAATATAATTAGCATATTTAGTTTTTATTAGCTCTTTAGTATTATCTGTGGAACCATCATCAATAATAATTAGTTGCCACTTTATATAATTTTGATTTATTAAAGAATCTATTGCTTTTTCTATACAAAATGCACGATTATATGTAGGCATAATAATGGAAAATGGTGGATTTATTTCTCTTCTTATTTTTATAGTTATTCCTAAAAAATAAATTACTTTATGTCTTTTATCAGAAGAAGTTGTTGTAAAAAATAATTTTTTCATATATTTATTGCTCCTGATTATAAATAACCGTTTTGTATCCATTTTCATTACATACAAAAGACGGTAAACGTTCTATGGCATGTGCAATAGTTCCTCCTACTTCAATTGGTTCTTCAGGAAAATCTTCATATGATAAATTCAAATCAAATAGTGGTTTTAATGCATTTGGTCTATACCACATCATTGTTCCCGCAGAGAATATAATATTACTTTTGCAATAGCGCCTCTTTATTTCCATTTTTTTTGATAAATTCCTTATTATATCTATTTCTCCATCTTTTCCTTCCGGATTTATGTCCTTATTTATACACAAATTTGCTATTTCATAATATTCTTTTGGAAAAACACAACCAATATTTTTATCTTGTTTAAAAAGTTCAAAGATATTAATTACAGCTTGTTTGGAAATCAAATTATTATAGAGATATCTTCGCCAATTAATTGCCATATTACCAAAATGTTTTGATTCTTTTGAATGTATATGACAAAATAAATCATAATTTGTTTGATATTCTTTTGTTCCGATTAACCAAGGTGAAACATCCCTTCCTCTGTTTATTGTCTCTATTACAAATAAATTATTTAAATTTTCTATAATATTTTTATTAAAAATGTTTTCAATCCAATGTTTGTTGTTTATATCTATGGTGGTTATTAATAAATCAAATTTATATGGAAAATTCTTTAAATAATTTAAAATTTCATTTGATAAATTTAAATTATATAAATGAAGATGAATAGCAACTTTTGGGTTAAAATAATTATCTTTATTAAGTTTAATATGTTCTATGTAATTTGAAGGATTATTAAATCCTGTGAGTTGGAAAACATGTTCATATTTTCTATTAGGTGTATATATTTTGGATTCTAGAGATTCTGCTTCTGTATAACATATACCATCTTTAAATATAATATTTTTAAATATTGAAGCTTCCAAATAAGGCGATTTGGATAACATATAAAAAAGAATTTCTTGCAAATCTTCGCTATTTGTAACAGTCAAATATTTAACATAATCTTGGAAGAGTGAACAAATATTATTTAAATAATTTACTAAAGTTTCTTTTATTGTCTTATAATCATTTTTCATTTCCTCAGAAAAAGATATATCTTCAATGATAGGTGTATGATCCTCTCTAAAACCAAGACAACTGCCTTCTAATGGTGAAAAAATCTCTTCATACAAAAGATTATTACTATATCTCTTTCTATTGAACAGTTCTATTGTATAAGTTTCATTTAATTTATCTTTTTTTTGGTTTTCTTCTTTTTGCCATAAATATATTTTATTCCATTTTTTACCGGTTGCTGTATATAGAGCATCACCAATCGTTCCGCTGTAACCAATATCGAAAATAATATTTTCTTCTGTAATTTGTTTGATTTGAGATTGATAATATAGAATAGCATTATTTTTGTGCTTTTTTTCGTATTCGTTAATATCTTCTTTAAATTTATTTAATTCATTAAAGCATTCTTTATGATTTTCTTTTATAGAATAATTTAATATATCTGGAGGTATATTGTTATAAATTTTTGATAGTAATTGTTTGTCTGTTATAAATGCATTTAAAATATCTTTTAAATTTATATCTTTGTTAATATATTTAATATATCTATTAATAAAATCTTCTATATTCTCATTAATAAGGGAAAAATATGCTCTTCTTCCTGCATATATGTACTTAGACGGTATACATTCTTTACTTATATGATTTGAAATTATATCATATGCTATTTGAGGTAAATAACCATCTCTTGCTGCAAAATATACAGTATTATAATTCGTTTGAATATTTGAATTCGTAGAAATAAAATGTGCAATATAAAATAGTACTGGGCAAATACAAAGTTTAATAAAATCCTGAATATTTGTAAACAAACTAGGGCCTTGTGGTGCAATTTCTCTATCTTTAAATAGTTGATTAAATGTGTATCCTAACAATATTCTTACTATGGGGTCATTAGATATATCTTTTGGAAAAATATCTTTGTAAATAGAGTTTTGTCCCAAAACAATGTTTTTTATTGAAGGATAATAAATAGCTGTTATGTATTTGTTTAATGCAACTTTATAATCAGATTCATAATTATCGCCAATATGGCAGATTTGTGACGGTTTTACATTTTCTTTCTTAATTACAAAATCATATAAATTACCAATATCTTTACGTGCGTTAATTTCATTTGAAATATATATATAGCTAATATCCTTATAACCGTTATTAATTAATATATTTTTTAAAAAATCGGAAGATAAATACATATCCGATATTGCTATAATTTTTTTCCCTTTTGATTTTGCATATTCATATATTTCTTTAATATCATTCCTTACTGTGAGTAATTGTTTTTCGCATAATAATTCTTCTTGCTTAATCTTTTCTGCTAAACTATGTTCCAGTTGATATTCTTTTTCTATAAAATCATATATTTCGTCTATGTTAGCATATATATTCCCCAGCTTTTGTTCAACATTTAAACGTAAATCAATAAAGTCTATATTATATATATGATTAATTTTATTTGCAATTAAATAGAAAATATCTGTAGGGAAAATACAAGGTCTTATTAATAAAGTATCAAATATATCAAACGAAACTATTTTGATATTATCATTATCTATTATTTTTTTAATTGTATTTATAGGCAGAATATACTTATAAAAAGCTTCATAATTGTGTTTCCCCATCGCTTTAGAAATAAGTTCGGTTTTTAAAATCTTAATATTTGATTTATTTTCTGAAACAATCTTTTTGTATTTTTTTATTTCTTTTGTTTTATTTCTAAGTAATTTTTTATTATTTTTTATTATTTCTTCATCTCTCAAAAATAATTTTTTATAATTTTTTCTTTTTATTTTTAATCCTAAAATAGTTATAATTTTTTGTTCTTTATTGTTTGAGTTTTTTACAGAAAATATATATTCTATTGGTTTACGTTTACAGGAATTGGGTTCTTTATCCGAAAAATTTATGCTCTTGATAAATTTAATATTAAAAATAGTTATAATTTTATATTTTTTATTGCAAGAATTTTTTATGGAAAAAAGTCTTTCTAATTTATTTAATGTTATCCCACTTATTATTTGCTCTTTCTTTTGTTTTTGTTTAAATCTGCGATAGTCTTTATCTAGTTTGCAGAAAAATAGCATATCATTCGTTTTGATAGGATTAAATTTTGGATTTGAACTTGTTAATGAACCACAATGAAAAACTTTAATATTGCTTATTGCGTAATTTTGTTTCTTATTTTTTTTATTTTTAAAAATTAAATAATTATCTCCACTATAAATAAGCATTTCATCAGGAATAGTATAATAATTTTCTTTTTTCCCAAATATTGCAGAACCCCAAAAAAAATTACTATTTGAATAAATGTTATTAATAGGCTTAAATAATAAATTACTTTCTTCTGTATATTGATTATAATTTAAGTTATTTACTTGCATTACACTTGATGACTCTAATCCTATAACTCCGCAATTTGGAGTTTTATCTATAAACTCTATAATTTGTTTACATAAATTAGATGGTAATATGAGGTCATCATTTAAAATAGCAAAATATTCATAATTTGATATTTTTATACCATAGTTCCAAGATGGATTTACATACATATTTTTATCGGGTAAGAATACATTGATTTTATCCGATTTATGAATATATCCTTTTAATGAATTATCTATGATAATGATTTCTCCGACATTAGTATCTTCAACGAGTTCATCAACAAGTATATTGAGAATGTTAATATCTTTTTGCATTGTTGGTATAATTACACTAATTTTGGACATGCTCTTTCCCTTGTTTAATAGTAATTTCTCTTCTTTCTTCAACTTGTAAAAATTTAAACTCTTTCTCCTTGAAACGCAGCCATAAGTCCGTGTTTTCATCGCCATGCTCTAAACTGTTGCTAAATCTTCTGCAATCTATAAAATCTTGCTTTCTGAACATAAAGCAAGAACTTGGTTTTTCACTAAATTTGTTTTCATTATTATTCTCTTTAAGGTAAACAATACCAATATGATTATTTGAATTTAGAATTTCATAAGCTTTTTCTACAAAAGATTCCGCTAATACAGTTTCGGGGGTTATAACTAATATGTTTTCTCCTCTGGCTGCTTCTATTGCTAAATTTTTTATTCTTGTTAAGCCTTTTCTTTCGGTTTTATCGAAGAATAAAATATTTTTATATTTATCAGCATAATTTTTTATTATTTCTGAAGATTTATCTTCCGAAGCATCATTTACTATTACGAGTTCTCTATCTTTAAATGATTGATTTAATATGCTATCTAAACATTTTTTTAATGTTTTCTCAGAATTATAAACCGGTATGATTATGCTGACTTTATACATATTTTTTCCAATCTCAATTTAATTTTTATATTAATATGAAGCTTTTTTCGAAACATTTAGCCGATTGGCTATTTTTTTAATCTTTTTGATTACCCATTTGGACAATTTATTAATAAATTGGTAATCTTACATATTTTCCGATATAATTCTATTTATTACATAGAATTATGAAAAAATTATACATGTTAAATTGAAATAATCAATATATAGAATATAAAAAAAAAAAATTCTATCCGGTGAGTGGTTATAAAATTATTTTGTGTGATTCATCCTATATTTAGGAGAAATTAATATGTGTTTAAAAAGTAAACTGGGCAAAAGAATTCAGGAAATTAGAAAACAAAGAAAGTATACTCAGGATAAACTTGCTGAAATGGTTGGCATTGATTCTAAAAATATCAGCAGAATTGAGAATGGGAACAATTATCCTTCTTCTGATACTATTGCTGCAATAGCTCGTGCTTTAGATGTCAACCTTTATGAATTGTTTTTATTTAGTAATGATATTGATTATGTTGGAATGAAAAAAGAAATTATACGTTCTCTTGACAAAAAGGAAAATATTTTGCGATTATATAAAGTTTTAAAAGGTATTTAAAAAAACGGAAGTGTAAATTACACTTCCGTTTTTAGTATAGGTTTTCGTTTCAACTTTGTTAGTCTTTTGCGTGGCCTGCTGTACCTAATACATCACGCATTTTGTGCATAACCATTTCTTTAACGGCTGTTCTTCCCGGTCCCATATATTCACGCGGGTCAAATTTTTCAGGGTGTTCAATAAAGAATTCTCTGATTGTAGATGTCATTGCTAATCTTAAGTCAGTATCAATATTAATTTTAGCAACGCCGTGTTTAGAAGCATAATTAAGCATTTCTTCAGGAACACCTTGTGCATCAGGTAAGTTACCGCCGAATTTATTACATTTTTCAACGAATTC